>Ga0007835_1000002_pt1 | contig 45807 bp, 64 predicted proteins | sample CryBogCBE28Sep08_FD_54985 | JGI IMG/M metagenome (GOLD analysis project Ga0007835, IMG submission 54985) | Freshwater microbial communities from Crystal Bog, Wisconsin, USA - CBE28Sep08 | ecosystem: Environmental > Aquatic > Freshwater > Lake | place: Crystal Bog, Wisconsin, USA | collected...
ACTCGTATCAGTCATGGTGCAAACAATGCAAGGCCGATGCCTTGAGGGATTCCCGATTGCTCCGTGGCCCTGCGCTTGAAACTATCCGGGTGATGCCGCAATGGGGCGAATTCCGCTGGAACGCCAAGCTGACCAAAGCCGATGTAATCTTGATTCGTGGCTTGTTGCCTTGGATGACCTGCGCGGAGATTGCCCGTAAGTTTGACGTAAGCCGCCAGTGCATCAGCGATATCAAACACGGTTATTCGTGGTATCGTTTGCGCTGACAGTAGTTTTCATTTTCTCTCCATCCTTTCCCGCCACCCCCCCGGCGGGATTTTTTTTGCTTAAAAATGTTGACAGTTAGATTTTGAGGGTTAATAATTCACCCATGCCCCGGTTGTTGGGGCCTTAACCCAGAGAGATGAGATGGATACAAAAGAATTGAACGGTCAAGCGATTCGCGCAGGATTTACTAAAGAAAGTTTTGGTACATGGATGAATTTGGCGCGTCGCTATTCCCGCCTCGGGAATTCGTTAGAAGCCGCCCATTGCGCCGAAAGAGCGCTGAATGTCTGGGACAGATTCCCGCACCTAAAGCACTGTGATGGCCCGATGCCGGCGGACGTCGAAGCCCAACTTAGGGCAAAAGCCCAAAGCTATATTTCAGCGATCTAATCACCCCGCGCCAAGGATGGCGCCATAACTCGGAGAGATGAGATGAACAAACTTTACGACATCTTCATTGGCCGCATTGATGGCTGGCATACCTACAGAACTGCTCAGGCTGTCGATGACAAGGCAGTTGCTGATTGGCTGAAACAAGGTTTCAAAATCTCAACTGAGCATCAAATCGGCTCGGTTCTGCATGAAATCTACTTGGTAAAAATTTAATTGCCATGCCAAGGATGGCGCACCAACTGGAGAGACAAATGTACGTACGTTACGATGTTGAATCCCTTGAAAACTTCCGCGAAGCCATGATTTTTGCAGAGCAATCAAAAGTTGACCCGGATCTTCCCGGCCATTCTGCCAAGATGATTAACATCATGCTTCGTTGGTGCGGCTGGACTCATGACGATCTACAAACTCATGCAGAAAATTTGATTTCAATCGGCATCATTGGAGATTAAACATGAAATCAATCGACAAATTCGGATCTTGGATTCTTGATACCAAGGCGGGTTTTGTATTTGGCATGATCGTTGTGATCCTTGGAGCCAGCATTGTTTCTTACAAAGCCCTTACCGGCCCCAAGAGCGTCACCATAACGGCTTCCGATTTTACCTGCGTCCAAGCCGAGCCTTGGGGCATTTCAACGCGCTGCACGGCTTATGCGAGGGTGCGGTGATGACCAAGGATCAAGTCATGGAAATCGCCAAAGTCACCGCAGGAGCGCACTGGATGGATGAGGCACACGTTCAGCGGTTTGCGGTTTCAATTCGGACTTTAGCTCTGCATGAAGCGGCGCATTTGGCTGAATATAAGATGCACCCATCTTATGGGGAGTGTGCGAATTGCATTCGTGAATTAGCCTTGGAGGATTTGTAATGCCAACCCTAACCATCCCCCTCAATGACGTACCCGTCGAAGTTGAATTTGATTTCACCAAAGGCTACCCCGCCACATGGGACGATCCCGGCTGTGATGATGAAGCGGATATCACGGCAGTCATCTACAAGGGCGTTGATGTGTTGCCGCTGATTAACGAGGAAGATATGGATGGCCTGTACGACTACATTTACAGCTACAAGGGTGAGGACGATGTATAGAATCATCAAGGTGCTTGCAGTTTTAGCTTTGATAGCTGGCTACGCCTACGTCAGCAATCAGGATTACGAAGACGCTATAGCCATTGAGTCAATCAAATAAAAAGTTATGGCCCCGGTACACATAAACCCTGCGAACGGGACACAAGTGGACAGTAGCAACGGGGCCGCCCTGATTGGGGGATCGTCTAGCGGCAGGACCGCGCACTTTGACTGCGCTAACCAAGGTTCGAATCCTTGTCCCCCAGCCATTCTTAATGCCATTTTTAATGCCATTTTTAACAGGAGAAAACAATGTCAGAAGTAGAAGTTAAGTTAGACGGTCAGGACATCCCGCCGTACACATTTGATTTGTTTCAGGCGCAAGCCATGAGGACCGCAAAGGATATTGATCTTGATGATGACAATGCAGTTGGCATGGAAATCATTCATGCGACCCTGTTGCTCACATCAGAAGCTGGCGAACTCGCAGACGCTGTAAAAAAGTGGTTCGCCTATGGTCAGAAATTGGACGTTGTAAACGTGCTTGAGGAATGTTCAGACTGTTTGTGGGCAATAGCTATGTTGTGTAGCCGATTAGGAGTAAAAATGGAAGATGTCGCAGTCAGCAATATCAGCAAATTAGCGTTGCGCTATCCCGAAAAATTCACTCAGGAAGCGGCAATTGCTCGGGCTGACAAACAGTAGTTTGTTATAATTTAAGTGCGGCAGGAATTTGCAAGTTCCGGTGGCCTTAGTCATCCACCAGCCGCACTTTCAATGACTACTCTTGACTGGAGATTCTTATGCCCATCATCAATGATGACGCATCCGTAACATCGGATCATCTAAAAAGCATCATTTTTTACGACCCGATTACGGGCTGTTTTTCTTGGGTTTCCTCTGATCGATATCATAAAAACCCGCCCGGTTATGAATGCCCTAAAGGGTATAGGCGAATAAAGATCGGAAACCGTCAGGTTTTTGCTCACAGGCTGGCATGGCTCTATTTCTATGGCGAATGGCCTTCAGAAATGATCGATCATATCGATGGAAATCCATCGAACAATGCCATATCAAATTTGAGATTGGCAACTTCCCAAATAAATAGTCAAAACCAAAAAAAAGGCTATGGGCAATCAGGATTTCTTGGCGTTACAGTTCGCAATCGAAATGGAATCATAAAATACAGAGCATCCATTCGTCACAACGGAAAGTTGATTCAGTTAGGGTCTTACGATTCCGCTGAAGATGCTCATGCTGTCTATCTTGTGAAAAAAGCAGAAATTCATCAAGGAAACACTCTACCCGCGCCAAGCAAGACAGTTGAAAGGAAATCACGGATGAGCGGAACCGGCCACAGGAATATCTATAAAAACAGAAATGGGTTTCAAGTGAAAATGAAAATTGAAAAGAAAAATGTTTGTTTGGGAACTTATCCCACAATAGAGCAAGCCAAGGAAATTCGGGATAATTTTCTAGGAGGATTTCAATGACCGAAGCCGCCATCGTTATTCTTGCCATTGCCTTTGTCATTGTGCTTTTGGAATTCATTGTCGGCATTCCGCTTGATCCCGAGGATTGGGACTGATGGCTTTCACTGGGGATCAATTTAAAGAACGGGATCGCAATGCGAGAACAAACAAACCGCTAGACCACCCCCCTCCCTGTGACTTTTGCCGTGACGGGTCAATATGTTGCAGAGAGTGTTTAAGCTACAAATGCTGGGAAAAGCATGGAATTTAGATGACAGGATACGCATATAAACCAGAAGAAGATGCCATCCTCAAAGAATGGTACGAGAAAGAAGGATTGCCCGGAGCAATGGTGAAATTACAGCTTGCAGGATATTCAAGAACAAGCAATTCGGTAAGGCGCAGGGCCAGTGTGTTGAATCTTAAATCGCCCTATTGCAGTGCCAATTTTGGACCCGGACCCTATACGCCAGACCCTAAGTTTGAAATGGCATACATCAAAGCCTGTTCGCTAATCAATGACGGAGTAAAGGTTGCCGATGCTTTAAGGATCGCCGGTATCGAACGGAGCCGGTATTACAGGACTAGGAAAGTGAGGGAGGGGAAATGAACGAAGCACCGAAGAAGATTTGGGTCTGGGATTACGCCGCCGATCAGATGGTCAATAAAAATCCAGATTCGACTGACGTTCCCTACATAAGAGCCGACCTAGTTGATGGATTGGTATTCGCGTTGGAAGGATTGCAGGAATGGGTAAATGGAACGGCTTATGACAAAGCCCGAGCCGCGCTGAAAGCGTTGGAGACAAACAATGAATAACGATAACGAACTCCTAAAACTCGCGGCAAAAGCGGTGGGGATTGAACTGCATCATTGGTGTGGAGATACGTTTATCAGAGTGAGTGAATATGTTGATGACGCGGGAGGATATTGGAACCCACTAACCGACGATGGTGACGCTCTGCGCCTTGCGGTGAAGTTGGGGATAGAGCCAAGACAAGCGACCAATATGGCCTCGGCGTTATTTCCGATTGAAAGCCCTAGCCGTTTTGCAGTGTGCAACGAAAATCACGGTGACGACCCCTACGCCGCAACCAGAAGGTGTATAGTAAGAGCCGCGGCAGCAATAGGAGAATCTTTAGATGGGAACAAAGACTCACGGCCATAGCAGAAGCCACACTTACATCACTTGGTGCAACATGAAAGCTAGATGCCTAAATCCAGACAGACGCGATTACAAGAACTATGGAGGTCGAGGGATAAAAGTATGCGATAGATGGATGACGTTTGAAAATTTTTTGGATGACATGGGGAAAAAGCCCAAAGGCCTGACATTAGAAAGAATCAATGTTGATGGAGATTACGAGCCAGACAACTGCCAATGGGCAACGTATAAAGAACAAGCAAACAACTGGCGCAAATCAATACGAGCAGAATATGAAGGCAAATCATTCACTGCAAAACAACTTTCAGAAATGCTTGGCGTAGGTTACGAAAGAATTGTATGGGCTATAAAAAAGTATGGCTCTGGTTGGTTGGATTACATCAACAAACCTAACGTTGGAGAACAGCCGATCAGTGCTATTACTGGTCGCAGAGGCGTGAGCTTACACAAGGCATCAGGTCGATATTCGGCTAGGGTATGGACAGGAAGCGGGTACAAATCATTGGGGTACTTTGCCACCGTGGAAGAGGCCGCTAAAGCTGTTGAATCATTTAAATCTGAGATTGGCAGGGGGTTGGAATGAACAAAGAAATTCTTGAGGATCTCAAAACTGGCTTAGCTGTGCTTGCGTTTATTGTTTTAGTTAGCTTGGCGCTTATTTTTGTATTGTGGGTTGGAAAGCAGGTGTTGTTATGAGCGAAACAAAATTCACTCCCGGCCCTTGGACGTTTAGTCACGATCATCCGACCACACAAACAATCGCTCATGTGTATGCTCCGGGTGAACATGAAATCTCTGATGAGATATGCACTCTCTACGGATGTGAAAACGTGCCGTCATTTAACGCGGCACTAATCGCCGCCGCGCCGGAACTGTATGAGGCTTTGGAAGAGTTATTACGATACGCAAACGATAGTGATGATTGCCAGTACGGAACTCTGTCAACGAGGTTGGTGAAAGATATTGCCGAAGCCGCACTAGCCAAAGCCAGAGGTGAAGCATGAGTACCGCAACCGAACTGCTGATAAGGGCCGAAGAATGTTTGCGATACGCAGAATATCCGAATGACTACAGAGAGGAAGAATCTGACGAATTAAGGGATGACATCCGCGCTTTCCTCGCCGTCGAGCCAGAAGCAGATGAGCCTGTGGCATGGGTTGAAGTAAAAGACACTTATGAAGGCCCGTATGAATTTCACGGTTTAGAACTTTTACCTCCGGGCAAGCGTTACCTCTACACCAGACCCGAGCCAGCAAGGAAGCCGATGACGGAGGAGGAATTGGATGCGCTGATAGGTAAAGAACTCGTAGATGAATTAACCGCTAGAATTTACAAATGGGGATTTCGAGACGCAGAAAAGCACCACGGTCTCACCCTCCAAGACAAATGCAGAGGAGATAAAGAATGAGAGAACGACTTATGGCCATGCGTGAAGCTGTCGCAATATGCCGAGAGATCATGCGGCAATACAAGTTTGAAGACGATATAGCCTATGGTGCGCGTCTTTGTTCTGATGAAATAGAACGCCAAATTAGGGAACTGGAAAAAGACCTTAAGGATTAGGCCAAACCGCATCAATCGGTTTAATGGAATACCAACCCTGATCCTTAAGAGTCAAAATTTGACGGAAGATTTTATTCATTTGCGCTCCAACAGGCTCAAGACCGTACCGACCCCTTGCAATTGATGCAATCTGTCTGCGGTTAAGGGCCTTTACTTTCCTGACCGCTTCCACGTAATCGCCTAGCGTATGACAGCGGTAGCCAGTCACGTTATGAATGATCGTTTCGGAAAACGCTCCAAAATCCGATCCGATTAAAGGCGTACCACAAAGCTGACCTTCGACACCGGCCCCGCCAAACGGTTCTACGTAACGAGTAGGCATGAGCATAGCGTAAGCATTCCGAAGCAATTCACTTCGCGCCTTGCCCGTTACAGGCGGTTCTACGGTCAAATTTACAGCATCGGAAAGGAATCCTCTCATGGATTCGTCAATCTCGCCTATAACGCGTACTGGCATCTCAACGTGCTTTGCCAGTTCCTTGATGATCGCCATGCCTTTGCGCTCAATAACGCGACCAAAATAAAGAAGATATTCGCCCTGTTCATAACTGGGTTCCCAATCTTCTAGGTCATAGCCCATCGGGCAGACCCATTGAAAGTCGTTGCCGTCGGTCTGTTCCTTTCCTTGATGCCATGCCATCCATCCATAAGTCTCATAGATTCTAAGTGGCATCGCGCACTGGGTATAACCAATCCCAATTTCTACATGGTGGGCATTAGGGAAACGATGTACCAGATCAGAATGACATATCCCAAAAGGATGACAAACAATATCCCCATCGCGTACACGTAAGGCAAGCTCCTTAACAAGACGCGCAGAAAACTCGCGATAAAGAGTCGAATCAGTTGAAGCGGCTTCATTGGGTTGTTCTTGCTTGTAGAGCTTCTTGAGTTCCCAAAACCGTTGCGTATCCAGAATGGTAACGTGTTCCGTGGCATCTGCTTCTGATCCTTCATTGGCGTACTCAATAACCTCCCAACCAAAAGGTAGCATCATCTTCCCGAATCGAATGACGCGACCCGTGAAAGCACAATGTGAAAAATCTGCCGCAGGGATTGTATGAAACAACCCCAATAGGTGTAAACGAGCCATGTTGAACCTCCCTTAGTTCTATTGGCCTGTCAACCATGCTTGCCAAGCTATACCTACATAGTTAGCTTGCGTAAGTCCAACAATATTAACATAGAACCCATCAGTTGTGACGCCTGTGACTTGAACAGCAATCCCACTCCCCTCGGAAGTTGGGCCAGAACCGTCTGGTCTGCTTCTATAGAGAATCGCGTTCACATTGGGTGTTTGGTTAAAATACCCGGTTGGGAACGACACATATTTGTTATCAGTACACCAGAAACCGCCACCATAATTCACGATTAACGGCCACATTCCTGCTTCGCCATTAGTTGCACGTCCCATCGCAAAAGTGCAACCCGTATAATTCCCAGTGAATGAACCCATCCCATAAACGGATTGGGGGTAAACAAAAATGCTTTGATTTGACCCCGACATTGATACGGCCCAATTCGATGATGAACCGTAATGGGCATTCGGACCAATGGTTACGCGATTAAAATTAGGCAGAACAAGAGAGGTACCGTTTGCGGCGTGATTAAATTCGTTTTCACCGATATAGAAATTGTTGAAATTCGTCCCGACGACAGTAATTCCGCATGATCCGTATACTGAGAATTGGTTACCAGAAATAACGCCATTTCCATAACCGTTTGCAGTTACGTTGAACGCAATAGATGCGGTTGTTGCTCCCTCAAAACTGTTACCGGTACAGTTGAAAATTGAGGTTGGGTTACCAGCGGCGAGTTCCCCTAGGTAATGGTAATTACCGGCAAGGAATTTATTACCTACCATTTTGAGGCCGCCAGAAGAAATCTGGTGAATATGGATCCCTGAACCTAACGTATATCCGACATTGAAATCAGAATAGTTATTAGTATAACAAGCGTCACCATAATCATGATTCCAATTATTAGCCATGTAAATGCTTGTATGAATTGTATCGGCAAAATAGCACCGATCGACAACCCAACCTGCATTATCATTGAAAATGATATTATAATAACCGTACCCAAAGAAACAATTAGAAATTCGTGATCCGAAATTTGTTCCTGAATTGCTTGGGGTCGTGAATGTGATATAACTGCCACCCGATCTCGGAGATGCCGCCCCGATATCAGCATTAGCACTGAAAAAGCTAACTTTTTCGAAGTTTACACACTGAGTTGTAGTTACTAAGAAAAGGTCATTAGTATTACCGCCATAAGGAACAAACATCGACCCAACATTGATAGGCGATGGACTCTGGATGTTAGTATTGGTGGGTTGGTTAGGCGGCATGACATGAGTATCATAATAGAACTTATTGCCTTGATTGTCGCCTAAAATGGTACACCCATACGGGATCACTACTTGTGTGATTGCGTACGTTCCATGCGGAAAGTAAAGCGTAGCACCCGGATTGGAGTTTATTGCATTTTGAATTGCCGCTGTATCATTGATAATACCATCCCCGACAGCACCATACGCTTTGACGTTGACACCGATAGAAGTGCCATTAGCACCGGCAGGTCCAGTTGGTCCTTGAACCCCTGTAGCCCCAGTTGGACCCGTTGGGCCACCGGCAGGACCGGTTGCACCAGTGGCTCCTGTAGCGCCGGTAAGCCCAGTCACACCCGTAGGTCCAATAGGCCCAGTTACGCCTGTAGGTCCAATAGGCCCAGTTACGCCTGTAGGTCCTGTAGGTCCTGTAGCACCAACAAATCCTTGTGGCCCAATGATGCCAGAATCAGCTTCTACCCATACAGGGCCATTCGTATTGCCGGAATAATAGACATATAAAGTACCGCCAATCGTATCCCACCAAAGAGGATATTGAGTGGGGTTGGTCGGAGGCGAAGTGTTGTACCAAGTATTTGCACCAGAAAGACCAGTTGGTCCAGATGGTCCTGACGGACCAGATGGTCCTGTAGCACCTATGGGACCAGATACACCTGTTGGACCAACAGCACCTTGTACACCCTGTAACCCTTGGATACCTTGTGGACCAGTAGGTCCTGTGGCACCCGCAATACCAGAAGGCCCTGTAGCGCCGACATTACCTTGTGCCCCTGATGGGCCTGATGGGCCTGATGGACCAGTTAAACCAGTTGCCCCGGTAGGCCCCGCAATTCCTGATGGCCCAATAGCTCCTGATGGGCCAACAGCACCTGTTGCCCCCGTAGGTCCTTGAGCGCCTGTAGGGCCGGTAACGCCTTGAGGACCCTCAATGCCTGTAGGGCCAGTTGCACCAACAGGGCCAGTGACTCCGGTAGCCCCAATTCCCGTAGGGCCGGTAACTCCAGTTGCGCCTGTAGGACCTACAATAGGTCCCGCATTAAACCATGCCGCCCCATCCCAAACGTATAAATCACCATTTGATTGAACGATATAAGCATCATTAGGTTGATTCCCCGTAGTGGGTAAGTTTGCGACAGTAGCTACTGTACCTTTCAGCTTAATAGCCGTTCCTTGAGGACCAGTAGCACCAGCCGGTCCAGAGGGGCCAGTGGCACCAGTGGCACCAGTGGCACCAGTGGCACCTGCTCCAGTAGGACCAGTTGCGCCTGTAGGGCCACGGCTACCAGTCAAACCAGTCGCACCGGTAGGTCCGATCAAACCAGAAGGGCCAACAGGCCCAGATGGCCCTACTGTGCCCCGAGGTCCAGTGGCCCCCGTCGATCCAGTAGGGCCAATCAATCCAGATGGACCCGTGACGCCAGTAGCACCACGTTGCCCGGTCAAACCTGTAGGACCAGTTGCACCCTGCGGCCCAACGGGACCTTGAAGCCCTTGGATACCCTGAACGCCTTGAATACCAGATTGTCCTTGTGGACCCTGTGACCCAGTAGGACCAGATGCGCCTGTAGCCCCTGTGGCCCCTCGTTGACCAACAGGACCAGTTGCACCAGTTGCACCTATAGGACCTTGTGGTCCTTGCGCTCCTGAAGGTCCTGATGCGCCTCTAACGCCAGATGCGCCAGTCGCACCTGTTGGTCCTTGAAGGGGACCGATATCAACCCACGTTGATCCGTTCCAAGTGTAAAAATCACCAGAGGAAAGGACTTTGTAAGTATCGTTGACGTTAGCGCCCTGAGGAAGATCACCGACAGTATTGACGTTGCCCAGAAAGTTAATCCCCGGACCTTGAGGACCAGTCGGGCCTGTGGGACCTTGCGGACCTTGAAGGAAACTACCAAGTTCTACAAGGAGTTCTGGGGAGGTCTGGACAACTTCAATGTTTGCCATCAGATAACCTCAATCCAAGATAAGGTACTTTCATCCCAATTATATAATTTACCGTCAGCCGGATAAGCAACTGGTGCTTCCCAGAGGCAAGAGGTTTCGTTGAGAGTCCATGAAGCGAACGGCTTCGGGGGAATAAACGCATCGCGTTCCCGGTCGTAGGTGAAACCAATCCCGGCGTAGTTCTTGCGAAGCGCCTTGGTCTGATCTGCTGACGGTTCACCCGTTTCGGGATCGATGTGAACACCGCCTCGGGTGTTGTAAGAGGTCTTGATCCATTCGCCCGGTGAAGAGTCCACGAACGTATCGAAGAACTCAGGTTCTGCAACGATGACCTGATTGACGATACCGTCGACGACTTTTGCGTAGTGACTCATGCTGTGTAGCTCCCTGAGGAAGTGAACTTGATAATCGTGTTTGAACCGGATGTGGTGATCGTTGGGGAACCTGTTGTGGTGCCTGAATAGGCCCATGTCGGGACTGAGAGGATGACTACCCCGGAGCCGCCAGAACCCGCTGTTCCTGCCTGTGCTGCACCGCCGCCGCCGCCGCCTGTGTTTACCGTGCCGGATGTACCGTTAGCTCCTGTAGGAAAATTACCAAAACCCCCAGCGCCGCCGCCACCTGTGCCGCCAGAACCCGCCGCTGTCCCACCAGAACTAGCATCAGCTCCGCCGCCACCGCCTCCGGCATAATAAACGGATGCGCCTGTGATAGAAGATGCTAAACCCACGCCTCCATTACCAGCAGCGCCTCCACCAGTGGCATTACCACCAAATCCCCCTGCGCCGCCACCGCCACCAGAAGCTTTTATCGATGCACCACCAGTACCTCCAGCGTACCCTTGACCAGAAGTACCAGAACCACCAGTCTGGCTATAGTAGCCGCCACCGCCGCCCCCAGATCCTCCACTATTACCATTACTTACAGGTGAGTTTGTTCCACCATACCCCCCACCTATCGCGGTGATGGAAGAAAAAACGGAGTTACTCCCGTTGTTCCCTGATGGTCCTGATGTATTTATTCCGGCTCCTCCAGCGCCGACAGTGATGCTATAACCGACCCCCGACGATAGCGCCGTTACCCCGCTGACAAAACCACCAGCACCGCCACCGCCACCATAACCCGCTTGAGCGCCACCGCCGCCCGCGACCACAAGGTAGGAAGCTGAATAAGTTTGTGGAATATACGTTGCGTTCCCAGCAGCTACATCAACCCATCCTTGCGTCGAATCAACATAAGTCAAAGTTACAGAGGCCCTAATAATTGAAATATACGCATTTCCCGTGTTCCCGTTAATCTTCCCGCCATTAGGACTAATCGTGATTGCATTCGTCGCAGCAGTTCCCGCGTAGTCAAAGACAGTAATCTGATTGCCCGCGGTAGGCGAAGCCGGGAGCGTAACTGTTACGGCGCCTGAAGTCGTATTTACTGGATACAAAGAATACGCAATGGCGGCAAAATTTGACGTTTGAACAGATTTTAAAATCAGACCACTTGCCGCAGTTGTTTGTATAGTCCCATCAGGGAAAACATGAATAGAAGGCTTCATGACATGACCTCCCAAGTGGTCGTCATCGTCAATGCGCTATTTGATCCCGCCAAAGCGCCAAGCGACATATTCTCCATCAAATAAAAAGATGTGCTTTTATCGACAAGAGGAAAGCTTGAATTTGCGGGAATTGAAAGTGCAGAAGCGATAGGAAATGCTGTTCCACCAAGTGCCGCCGCATTGTAAATATTGACTGTTACAGTAACAGGAGACGCCGTTGAATTCGCAATAATCATGGATTCAATTTTTAAAATTGTCCCCGATGAAACCGCATTATTTGCAAGGGATTGAGCCGATGTAGTCAGGGCAACATTCCCAACATTGCCGAGAATGCTTGTGACTGCCGCCAAATTGGGATTTGCCATGTTAGTTCCTAACTGAAAATGATGTTATAAGCGATTGCTTGTCCGCGAGTTACGTACTGAGTGCCATTATAGGAAATCCACGCAGTTCCGTTCCATTGCCATGTTTTACCATTAGCAGTGTACGTCTGCCCAACGGTAGGCGATGCGGGGAAGTTCAAGGTAGCCATATCAATACCCGAATACGTTAGATACGACGATGATTTTACCGACTGTTGGTGCGGGTCCAGTAGGCCCGGTAACGCCTGTTGGACCAGTTGCTCCGGTCAGACCAGTCGGACCAGTAGCCCCTACGGGGCCGGTTGCGCCAGTCAAGCCCGTTGGACCTGTAGCTCCAGTTAAACCCGTTGGACCAGTTGCTCCGGTCAGACCAGTTGGTCCTGTGGCCCCTACGGGTCCAGTGGCCCCCGTCAAACCAGTCGGTCCTGTAGCGCCCGTCAATCCCGTTGGACCAGTTGCTCCGGTCAAACCAGTGGGTCCCGTTGCACCTGTCGGGCCGGGAACAGTTGATGCCGCGCCGGTAGCGCCCGTTGGTCCTGTAGGCCCTGTCGGACCCGTTAAACCCGTTGGCCCTGTGGCCCCTGTAGGCCCAAGTTGGGTATAAAGAACTTGTTGCGCCGTAATAATCACTCCGGGAGTGACTGGCGTTGTCGGAGTAGTTCCAGCCGATAGAGTAGGAATGCTGATGGATGTGCTTTCAGCTTGCCAATAAAGCTGAACGTAATCAGACGCATTGAATTTGCTCATCCAATTTAAGGATAGGCACTGCGCTCCGTTGATCCCACCATGCGAGTTCGGAATACTGACCTGAGTGTTGCTGTCTGCAATATCAACGCCATTCAATCGGAACCAGACATTCACGTTATGAATGGTCGTATCCGTATTAATGAATTGCAAGCTGAATTCGATGTTGTAAACACCAGCATTGGCAAACGTCATCCGGTTGCCCGAAACGATGCTCACGCCATTGCTGTTAGGATCAGTATTCCCGACATTAATGGCATAGGCCGTTGTCGTGCTGGATATCGTTTGAGTTGTCAGGTCATAAAACGAACCCCAGTAACCATACGCACCACCCGCTCCCGTAGGCCCAGTGGCACCAGTCGGTCCGGTAACACCCGTAACCCCGGCAGGTCCAGTAGCACCGGTTAATCCTTGCGGTCCAGTAGGTCCTGTGACGCCTGTCGCTCCTTGAGGACCAGTAACACCCGTCACACCTGTAGCGCCGGTATTACCCTGAATGCCTTGAGGTCCCGTAGGACCCGTAGCCCCGGTAACACCTACACCTGTAGGGCCAGTCACACCAGTCGGACCCGTTGGGCCAATATCACCTTGGGGGCCTTGGGGACCGGTTGCACCCGTAGCCCCTGCCGCACCCGTAGGTCCGGTTGATCCAGTTAATCCAGTAGGTCCCGTGGGTCCGGTTACGCCCTGAATACCTTGAATACCTTGAATCCCCTGCGGACCCGTGGCACCAATAGGGCCAGTTGCACCAACCGGTCCTGTAACCCCTGTGGCACCCGTAGGGCCAACATCACCTTGAGGTCCTTGCAATCCAGATGGGCCTTGTGGACCCGTTGCGCCAGTTAAACCAGTGGGGCCTGTAACACCAATAGGACCTGTAGCACCTGTAAGTCCTGTCGGGCCTGTAGCGCCCGTAAGTCCAGTTGGTCCCACAACACCGGTAGCGCCCGTTGCTCCTGATGGCCCAGTAGCCCCGGTAGGACCAACAATAGGCCCAGCGTTAAACCAAGCAGTACCATTCCAGATATAAAGATCACCATTCGATTGAACGATGTACGCATCATTTGGATTATTGCCCGTAGCAGGAAGATTTGCGGGAGTGGCAACCGTTCCTTTGATATTAATTGATGTGCCTTGGGGGCCGGTAACACCAGTGACACCAGTTGCACCTGTAGCACCAATTAGACCACTGGGGCCTGTTGCACCCGTCAATCCCGTGGGTCCTGTTGCACCGATAGGACCAGTTGCACCAGTTACGCCCGTAGGACCTGCAACACCACTAGGTCCAGTCGCGCCAATAGGTCCTTCTACGCCTTGGGGTCCAGTCGCACCTGTTGCGCCGACAGCGCCTTGAGGACCGGTTACACCCGTTGAACCTTGAGGACCGGTAGATCCGGTAACACCAGAAGGACCCTGTAACCCTGATGGGCCAGTAGATCCTGTGGGACCTGTAGCGCCTTGGATACCCTGAGGGCCAGTAGGACCCGTAACGCCAGACGGACCGGTAGGTCCCGATGGACCAGTAGGACCAGAAGGGCCAGTTGGACCTGTTGAACCAGTTGGACCCTGAAGAACCTGATCTAAAGAAACAATAACTCCCGGCTTGTTGATTAGTCTTACGTCACTCATAGCATTAGCGTCGGTTGGGAGGTCGTAATACGGAGGACGATATTGACTACAAAAGTCGCGGTTGGAAGCACCGTTGTTCCATTAACAAATCGGATATCGCAATAAAGAGGGCCTAGCGGCCATGTCGCTGTTGCTGTTGCGTCCTGATAAAGCAAAAGCCCCCATTTCGTCTCAGGGGCAGTAGGGGCTTGCAATGTCACTACAAGTTCCGCAATCAAAGCATCATTGCCATCCCGCAATTCAGCAGTCGCTTTCCACCCACTTCCTGTTGGCAGAGACGCATATCCACCCAAAGAAAAGGTTCCGCCTTGCTTAAAATTATAGGAGGGAGTGGGAACGGCCATTATTTTTTACTCAGTTGCGCCAGCTTAATCTGTATGTCAACCAGAAGATCGCGCATTTCTTTCCGATCTTGTTTGGCTTCTGCCGCATAGTCAGAAACATCACGCTCAAGTTTATCCAAACGATAGGAGTGCTGTGAGAGCGTTGAACTCATGGTCACATAAGTGGTGATGATCCCGCACCCTATATAAAATGCGATTTCTAACCATTTGTTCATTTCGAGATATCTTCGGGCGGCTTGCGCTTGGTGAACAATGAGATTGCGGCTGCTACTGATAAACCCGCCGTCACGATTGCTCCTTGTTGATCTGGGGTGATCTGTATGCCGAATGCCATTACGAGATAAACCAGTCCACGCCATGTGCTCGCCTCATTGAGTGCAAAACCTAATTTGTCGCCCATGTTAAATCTCCTTTAGCTGGAAGTGCATACCATCTGGACGCTTCCAATAACCGCCCCATTCAAATCCCGCATCAATAAAACACTGAACGAATTGTGGAGACAGGGTGGGAGGCTTATTAAATCCGTTCCAAGCGGCATTGAGATCGATTGCAATCCCCCAAGAATGGAGGCTAGAAGTTGTTCCACCAACCTTCTTCCGAATGTTGAAGCATCCGTTCCATGTCTTGAGTTCCTCTACACGCCCCGTTTGGATGAGATTTTGGAATGCTTTGGTCAAAGGCGCAATCATGATTTTGTTGCAGTAAATCCGTTTGGGGATGACTCCGATTTCAAGTTCTGACGGAACATCCCACATCACCATGAATTTACGTTCATTGGCGGCTGGATCGCCCCATTTTGCAAGACATTGTTTGGCTGTGACCATATCACGCCTTTTTCTTTAGATATTGTACGGCAAGCTCAACACCAAAATTGGCAAGCGATTCCGTTAATTCCAAGCCGATGATTTCAAGCTCATCAAGCACTCCCTTGCGCTTCTCTGCGCCTGAGATTTCTTTGTCGGCCCATCTTAGAACGGTTGCAACAATTCTTTCAAATATGTCTGATCCAAGAATGAATCCTGCAAGCTGTTCGATCAAAAACGTAATGAGTGCGTTCATATCAGTATCCTATCGCCATGACGCTAACAGCGGGAGTACCAACAACAGAAAAAATCTTTACTTGTTGGTTGTTAAGAATTTGATACCCGCAATATCCGTTACTTGCAAGTGTCACTGAATCAGCGGTTGAAATACTGATAAATACAGTATTTATAGCATTAGGAAATGCTTCAGCAAATGTGACTACATCGCCAGATGTTGAAGAAGTGCCTGTAGCCCATTGCATCAGGATGCCCTGAGGATTGATAACCCATCCCGGCGAACCAATTTGTGATTGAATTGGTTCTGCCCAATTGCTCAACATATTAAGCTGAACAAGAGTGGATAGAGCGGAAGTGATGCGGCCAGAGGGATCAATTCCTGCGGCTCGACTTGGAGTTAATCCAGTCGGAATGCCGATAGGAGATTGAAGCCTCCATGATGAATCCGCTGAGTTATAGGAAACTGAGATTGGTGCATTCGCAACGATCTGACCGGAAAGAAGCGCAGTGCCATCTGCATTTTTTATCGTTGCCGCACCCAACCCGTTGAGATTAAGGGTAGGAGTCGTAGAGGTGCTGGCGTGGATTGTCGTGAACGTACACGGCATTCCAGAGTAATACGCTGATTCATGCTGAGGAGTGCTGACCACATACGCATTGGCAACCCCGGTATCCGTACCAACCCAAGGCTGAACGAATTGGTTGAACATCCCGGCTGTCGGCTCGTTGCCGCACAAATCACCAATCGCCCATGCTTGAGCGGTAGAGCCTTCTTGACCGCGCTGGATAGTCAGGGTGTCGCCCGATCTCTGAGTTACATAGACGATCTCAAAAATCGTATTAGGTGACGATGCGCTAGTCAGGTCTAGTCGGAAAAATTGCGCTCCAACAACCGGAGAAGGGAATCTGCTTCCCGTTCCCGTAGCCAAAGTGAGAGAGGTTGCGGTATTGGATATCGCGCCAGAGAGCGTCGAATAAGCGTTATTCGCGTAAAGTTCGATGAGTGCGGTCATGCGATAGTCACCGTGTATTGGAACTGGAATGGGAGCAATAATACGCCATCAGCGATACAAACTTGCAGATAAGTCAAAAGGTTAGAGCTTACGCCCGTTAAATTAGATGCCGTGAGCGTAATCGTGCAAGTGGGGAGTGGTGAAGTTGCATCATTGAACGTCACGCTGATGCCGGGATTCCAAGCAGGACAAATGTTTGTACCATTGGTGCCGTACAGGAATCGGGCAATTCGACGCTTTAACCAAGGAATCGAAAAGTTCTTTCCGTCACCCTTAAAAAACCACCATGTCAGAATGCGCTTATAAATATCATCCGGCGTATCGTAGTTGTTCTGAGTTTGATAAATCTGCGTTGTGCTGATTGCACTGACGATATTGGGTGTCGGACCACTGGGACCGATGGCCCCATGATGCTTCACGGACCCGATCTGACCAATCATTCCTGAGATAGCACTAGATGAAAGGCTAGGCCGTGGAAGTCCATAGATTCCCTGCCCAATCCAGTCCAGCAACGCCCCTGTAAGCCCTGTATAGACCGGAAGATTGATATCCGCGAACCAAGTAACGTAGTTTTGCGTTTGTTGGTTGTAGGACGTTATCAGGGCGGGAAGATCGGGATCGTCTATGTATTGAAAATACAGATACGAAGGGATCGTTTTGGTTGCCGTTACGGGAGCGGTGGGCAAGGTCATAATTTCACCGTGGTCACGCCTGAAGTACCAATGAAATAGTAACCTTCTGGATCACCGACTACGATTCCTGTTCCCGTTACAACCGGAGTGATGACACCGTTCAACGTAATTTGAATGCTGATATAGGTCAGTAATGGCGTTGGGACTACGGAATTGATGGACTCTTGGAACACGTACTGAAGTTCGTATTCATTAATCGGTTGGCCCGGACCAAGGCTGTTGATGTAAGACACAATGGCCGGAGCCGAAAGCGTCTGAACGGCTGTATTTGAAATGGTGTTGGTCGAACTGGTCTTCCATGAAATCTGAACCAGAACGGGTTGCTGGACCGGAGTCACAAACGGGATTACATAGGAATCCGGGGTATCGTAAATCGTGACGCTTTGATTTCTAGGAATGGTCCCTGTTGATCCTACCGTTACCGATCCACCACCTGTCCATGTGCCTGAAGATGATGTTCCAAAGGTGAACGAGAATGGATCAGGAAGCGCCGTAATGGTGTGCGCCCCATCGACTCCGGTAAGGCCCGTGGTTCCAGCAATCGTAATAGATTCACCAATCGTAAACCCCGTCACCAGATTGGTCGTTATCGTGGTTGTGCTTCCAGTTGTCACTCCTGTTACGGACATGACCGATCCAGTCAATGAGCTAGGATCGCCGCAGGATTGGAAAATGGCATCCGCAACGGCAGTCGGATCGCCGCCACCTACAATGACTTCCCATTTGCTACCGGACTGCCTAACGCTAATCAGGCTCGAAATGACGCCCGGAACCCTTTGCAGATAGGTTTTGATTGCCGTAATCGTGCTAGAGCATGACGTAAGCCCCGCATTCAATACTTGTGATCGATAATCATCGGGTGATTGAACGCCGCTTGAAGGAATACCCGTAGTCGGGTTAGTGACCGTCAGCGTGATCCCGGTGGGAATGGATGACAGGATATTCGTTACGGTTCCAGCTGGTACAGCCCATGAACCCGAAATGGTCGCTACAGCATAAACAGAGTTGCTAGTACCACCCGATTGAATGACGGATGCTTCTTGCGTCAGGTACTGGTACGTTCCATCAGAAACCAAAACACCGGCATTGATAACGAATCCCGGAGTGCCTGAGAACTTCAGATAAACAGAAACATTGGTGCCAAGCCCTTGTTGGACTCCGTAAATCTGACCAAGCTGATTCAGGATAAAAAGGTTTGCCCCGTAAGGCGTCATGCTGTTGACGGTTTCAACCTGTGCCGAATCAATCAGGACTAAAGCCCCGGTATCTGTTGATGCGATATCTTCAATCAGCGTACCCGGAAGATTGGCAGTCAATCCAGGATCAAGAGCAACGGCCCCAGCAATGATCTGCTGATTCAGGCTTGTGGGGGACTGAGGCTGAAGCCCCGCAGAAGTCATTACGATAGGCAAAGACATTTTTTATCCTCTCAATGGCGCATATTTGCCATAGTGCAATTTTTCGGCATTGTGCCTAGCATTTATTGCGTCTTCAATTTCATGAAACGTCCCTAAATGAATGCGCTTGCCTGAAATTGTCACAAATGCTTTAAATTTTTTTTCATTTTTTGAAAAATGAACGCCACGAACTCCTGTGCTTAAATTGTTTTTTCTAGCTTTCGAGCAATTTTTCATATTTTCTTCTTGCGAACATTCTCGCAAGTTGCATATACGATTGTCAGTTTTAATCTCATTGATGTGGTCAATTTGAAATTTAGGCCACTCCCCATAAAAATGAAACCAAGCAAAGACATGGGCATAGAAAGGAACCCCAAAGACACGTATTCCTAAATATCCTTTTCTTCCCCTTGGATATCCACCTGCCTCGGTTCCTTGCTTGTGCCTTCCTCTGGTTATTTTTCTTGTAAATTTTCCGGTATGAGGATCGTAGTCTATTTCTGAACGCGCAAACTCAATCGTAATGTCTTTTTTATTCATGCGAAACCTCAAAATTACTATTGTAACTCATGTCGGTATCGGCACGTTGAAGTTAATGATGGAACCCTGCTGGGTGATGATGTTCACCTGATATACAGGGGTCGGCACTTGATACTGATTCAGCGCATTGATTTTGCTGATTTTAAGCGATGCAAAGTATCGCGCATATTGTTGCTGAGTGAAATAAACGGCAAGGTCTGGGAACACTTGCGTGGTAACGCTTTGAATGGCCGGAATGCCATAGTTTGCCCAGAAAGGTGATTCATTCTGATTAAGCTGAAGCACCTGAGCCAAAGCGGTGACGTACACGGCATCGTTATAGCCATTGGCATCCGTTGTGACTTCGTTCCATGTGTAAGTGCCATCAGTGTGATAGGTCCGGCCCCAACATCTCATACCACGTTACCCGTATTACTTGATCCGGTAGAAACACCCGAATGATGATGCGTCAGGAAATCCTTGCCCATGATCTTGACTGATGTTCCCTCAATGTCAATCGCTCCATTTTTGGCGATAGAGATGAAAGACGTTCCGCTTTTGAGCGTGATTCCTGTAGGCGTTATCGTGACCACAGAATTTCCGGCCTCATCCTGAATAGTTACGCCATTCGGACCATACATCCATACCGTGTTGATATCTGGATTGCTCGGCCATCCTTTATTGGTAATGGGCTGAAACACCAGAACCTTGTTAAGGTTGCCAAAATTCTTGAATGTGGCGGGTGTCGATTTTTCCGCTGTAATCTGTTCGGTAGGAACGTCTACAAAAGTCGTGTAGCCTCTGGTTCCAATTTGGATAGGAAGCCTCACGTATTCGCTCATGAATACAGGAATCGTGATCTGAGGGAACTGAAAGGCGTTTTGCACCATTTCAAAGTTGACCGTCACGAACAAACCATCGTCACTGATTGCAATGACAGTGCAAGGAAGCTCCCATCCCATCTGCTGTTGATTCGCTTCATTGCGATAGTCAACAGACTGCGAAAGGTTTTGTACGTATGGAAGTTTTCCAGCAAAGTTTGTCATGGCGTGACCACTAACGTTTGATCTTGCGGATAGTAATACATCGCGGAAGTCTGAAAATAACCCGCAATGATGTTAATCGGTCGATTTAGTGCAAGTGTAATGGTCTTATTGTTGGTCGTTTGTACGAAATCGGTGTTGGTGTACGTGTAATCGGCTGATGGGGGACTTCCGATCAGCGGGATCGTCACAACGCGATTGCCGAATTGATCCAAGATAGTGACGTAATTCCGCTGGCCAAATACATTCCATGCAATCGTTGCCGTATAACCCGCCCCATCCAGTGTGACCTGAAGATTGATGGCGGTTTTAAACGATTCTGGCACGTTAAATTTCGTCATGATTAACCCAGCAATGACTGGCCGCCATTAGCGACAGTTTGATAGAACGTATTCAATGTGCCGTTAGATTGCGGCAACGTCAGCAATGGTTGAACGAAATCCATCTGCCAAGAAACCTGCGGTTGATTGGTTTCGCCCGATGAAACATCAACAAAATTCGTCAGAAGGCAGTTGCTGTAGACATAGCTTGGAGTCATGACGGTAAACGTGCCGCCAGCATTGATATGCGCCTGAATCAATCCTTGAAGGGCAAAGATAGTTGCCAGCTTCAATGACCACGGCGTACCGCCACCGGCAGGGGCGTGACCCAGCATAGAAACCCTAAGGGGCCTTTGAACCTGAGCATTAGCCGCGATTTGATTGGTATAAAACGGATACTCAGCAATTTCAGATTCCCATAGCGTTGATCCCGGCATGGGACGCCATGTGAAAAGCGGCTGGGCAAAAGGCTGAATGTTGCCGCCATCAAGGATGGATGACGTTACGGTCCCGGCAACGGAAATGGATTGCGTGATGGCAATGATCGGAATTCCCATCGGGGACCATGAAAACAGTCCACCCGTGAACAGAATAGGACTCCATTCATACGCTAGGGAAAAAGCCGTATTGACTGTTGAATTAACGGGGGTCATTGCACTGTCTCAAGTGGCCCAACGGTTACAAAGCCTACACGTTCTGGCTGTGGCGCGGGTTCATTCGGATTAAACCTTAATGGACGTGCCGCATCCACATAAGTAACCCATCCCGTAGGTGATGTATCTCTGAATCTGCCCATGTGCCTAACCCCCATGACCATTAGTTCACCGCTTGATGGGGATACAAATTGATCCCGGATGATGATAAGCGAAGGATTGGCTTGAGTGGGCAAACTGTTGGGATATTTTACTTTGAATCCCAGATTGATATCAGACCGCATCGGGTGAACGGATTGAAGCATCCCGGAATCAGACATCCATGTGGGTTGGCCTATGAACTCTTGATATTCAAGACTGATAGCGCCTGACGGTTGGGTTCCGTCCTGAAGCAAAAGCAATTTCTGGCTAGGAAGCCATTGCATCATCACGCCGTAGTAATACTGAAAATTCCCGCCACCTACCGATGTGTTGGTTGCGGTCCCAGTGGTTTGCGTATTGGGAGGATTCAGATAGTCACGGGTCATGCTTCTGATAAAGGATGAGAAGCCTTGGAAGTTGCCTTGCCATCCCTGAATTCCACCCGGAGGAGGCGTATTTAACCCTGATCGGATTGATCCTTTGACCGTAACGCCAAAGGGCTTAAACGTGTTTTCTATGGCGGCACTCAACGGACCTTCAGTCCAGCTAAAGCTAAGATTTGAAACGGACCCAACGCCAGTCCCCGCTGACAAATCAAGGCTTACATCGCCATAGTAGTCGCTAGGATACAAAAGAAAATCCAGCACAAGGTCAGTGCCCAACCAATTGGCAAACGTATTCTGAACGACCCCAGCGCCAATGATCCCTGCCTGTGATGGGTTTGCAAGCGGCAATCCCTGCTTAAATCCTGCTTCAATGACGCAATAGGAATTGTTGTATTGAATTGAATCCCTGACCATCGTCAAAGTCGGGTTGTGAATTCGGATGTGCGTTTGAGCGGACAGCATATGACCGAAAGCATTGGCGATTTCAAACTCAACTTCTAAAGCACCCGGATTGAATGTCCCATCCTCAAAGTGCGAACTAAAGGTGTCAGGGAAACTAGGATCATTCCCGGAAACGCCTCGACCCGTCTTTTGATCTACAAAAGTGATCTTGTAGTATCTCATGGGCCTTTACCCGCTCCCGTAGCCCGTACCTGATTGACAGTCACGTCAGAGCCAGCCGGTGCGCTGACTGATACTTGCAGGTTGCGCCCAGCGATTTCAGCATATCGGCGCACATTTGAAACGTATTGCTGAGTTTCAGAAGGCGCATGAGCCAGCCATCCTTCGCCATATCTGCGTTGTGCTTTTTGTACGTTCCCTTCGCCCCAGTTGTAAGCGGCAAGAGCGGCGGTCTGATCGCCGTGGAACATTTCTAGCAAGCGCCTTTGATATTCGGATGCGCCGCGAATTGCTTGATCCGGGTCATAGGGATCAATGCGATATTGACTTGCAGTGCTAGGCATAAATTGCATCATGCCACCAGCACCTTTAGGGCTTTTTGCCAAAGGATTAAAACGGCTTTCAGCCATGCCAATACCGTACAAAATAGTCGGGTCAACTCCCGCCTGTTTGCCGTATTTTTCAAATAGACCGGTATATGCAGACCCTTTCCGCATTGCCGCCGCTTCACTTCCCGTAAGCCCTGCAAGGTCCATGTTAGAGGCAATATGACTAGAAACAGCGCCAACCGGACTGATTCCCATCAAGGTTGCCATTGGGCTTTGACTGAACTGAGTTAGCATTTGCTTGAATATCTCAGCCGCTTCGGTAAGCGGTCTGATGGCTTCCTTGAAGTGCCGCTCTAGGCTATTTCCAATCTTTTCAAAAACCGGACCCGCAACATCAATGATGGCATCAAATACGGACTTCATGTCCTTTTTGATTCGGTCCCAAAACGCATCCCAATTTCCAGTGCTTAAAGCATTCTGCAAGGCCCACAAATCAGCTTGCAGATGATCGACCATGGTAGATATGCCGTTTGAGCCTTCCATCTTTTTGCCAATCACTTTACCGACTTCCATCAAGGGATCAAGCAATGGCGTTAGAATGTTCATCATGCCGGTTTCGCCTTTCAAAAACCCACCAGTCAGAAACTGGTTAAATTTCTGCCATGCGCCCGGACTTGCAAGCTGAGTTTGCTTTTTGAGTTCTTCGTTTTCCCGTCTAAGCCTTTCCGCTTCATTTTCAGTAGCCAGCATCCGCTGTTGACCTTGAACACCCATAAAGCCAAGACCTGCCGCCTCCATCTGGGATGGCATCATGCCTCCGGGTCTTTTGGCTTGGGAGGTCGCGTAATCGGCAAACCCAAACATGAGTTCATCCTTGCTCATGCCTTTTAGGTCTTGAGGGCTGACACCCAAGAATCGAGATAATCCCGCAATTAAAAGCGATCCGGGTTTAGCCATTTCCTCTTGTAGATGACCGGCAACGCCAGCCACGTCCATGCGCTGACCCAAGGTCACGCCCAATCGCGCAATATCCTGCGGACCTCCAAACCCAAGCCCTTGAGCCTGATACATTCGGTGCTGTGTTCTTCCAGCCGCGCCAACCATACCGGCCAGAGAAGCAACTGACGCGATACCCGCCAGAAGCCCCCCATGACCGACAATCGTTTTGGTCAGAGAAGTAAATGCACCGATCAGCTTTTTGCCAGAATCAACGGCTAGATTGGTAGCCGTTTTCGTCATTTGGGTCGTAAACCCTAAAAGAGCTTCGGTGCTTTTTTTCATGGCTTTGCTATAAGCGTCAAAGTCATTTGCCGCTTGCCTTGCCTTAGCGCCGCTGACCGTTCCCGTAGCGCCACCGCCCATCGTCCCCATAGACTTCTTCATAGCGTCAAGGTCTGCCTTAAACGCTCTAAAAGCGTCATCCTTGATATCGATTTCTAAGACAGACGTAATATCAGCCATCAGAACACCTTAGAGTAACGAGAACGAAAGTGTAGGGCATCGTCCCAATCTGAACCGGCAACACTCGGAAAATGCGTTGTCCTTAACGCCTCCATCATATCGGCAACGAAGTGTCCATAATGCCAATAGGTTCGGGAGTGGTCGATATCGTCGTAGAAGGAAACACTTCCGTAGCATTCGAGGAGGTAAGCTCCAAGCCCAATGCAGTCTGAATCGTGGAAAACCAGACCCTGAACCGACTTGGGAATACATGACGCCGAAAAACAATAAAAAAAAGCAGTTTGCAGAGGATTTCATCCTTCACATCGTCTGAGACTTCCGCTACGTCGAAAAGAGCGGGTTTGGACGTGTAGATCAGGGTAGCCCCGCGAATCTGCCCTAGAAGCTCCTGAGCCTCCTTAGCGCGCCCGATATTCTCTGCGGCTTCTAAGAATACCGATTTGGTCAAAATAGCGTTAGGAACCTTCATAGAAGCCAGTTCATCGTAGGTTTCGGTGAACAGCTTTCTTTGAATATCGTAAACCGGAGTCGGCAGAGGCGTGTGATGGGCAATGATAGGATTGCCATCTTCATCCTCAGACCGGATAACGATGTTGAGTTCTTTGTTAATCTTGGTCATTTCAATTTCCCTTCATTGAATTCCCTGAAAGGATAGGACAGTCAACCCGCAGGGATGACGAGCTTTCGGTGCGCTACCTAGACTGCCCTAACTGGTTAAACCAGATTCCAGAGGTCGTTACTGGTGTTGTATTGACCCTGAATAACCAGAGTAAAGTCAGGTTGAAGACCTGCCATGCTGATCTGGTTCCAGTTAATAATTGAAGCGTTAATCAGGCTGAACTTCGGCATGACAGAAGTATCCGGGACCACCGTAATGTTCCCCAATACCGGGGAATTTTGGATGGCGTTGAGATACTGCGCTGAAATGGCCAAAGACTTGATGACCGCTACCGTGATCTGAATGAGCTGATAAGGCTCCTCAGAATTCACGATGGTAGTCATGCCTTGCATCTGAGTAACAACCGCTGATTGCGGAGCGACCACGATGCCTTCCTTTGCCTGAAATTGCGCCGGAATGTTAAGGGTTTCATTGCCCGGAACAATAACCGATGCTCGGACTCGGTTCAGGTTGCCGGGGATGAGATTTGGATTAGTTGCCATGATCTACTCCCTAGGCAAATTGCGTGACATTCAGGTTAAAGACAATCGTCTCAAATCCGTACTGCGGGGTGTATGCCACCTGAAGACCACCGTAAATTTGGTTGGCGTAATCAGACGGATTCAACGCAGTATAGATATTGAACGGGACCGCATTCACAACGAAGTTACCAGCGTAAACGCCAAGCCCTACATTGGTCGCAAAAACCGTAGGATCGAGGTCTACCTGAATCACCTGACCCAGCGCAAGCCCGGATGCAATAGCCGTGTTGCCTACCTGAACTACAACCTGTTGCAAACGGTCAATGCCGTTCTGGTCGTAGTAAAGCGGAGACAATGGGTTATTTGAACCGTTGATGACTGCGTTGGAAATGGCTTGGTTTGACTGAATCTGTACCCAGTCAATGGAGTAAGCCACGTTGAACGGAGTTCCATTCAGCGTCTTGCCATCAATCAGGATGGTATTGCTGATGCCGCCCTCTGCGCCGGTAGCCACAAAGTTGATGTGGTTGGTCAGGAAGGTCGTAATCAGCGCCTGAGTGATCGGCGTGTACGCTGTGACTGCGTTCAGGTAGGTGTATTGCGCCGGGGGCAGACGGTTGGTCGGAGTCGGCACAAATGCAGTGTAATACTGCGCCGGTGCGGTAACGTCCGATTCCGTAGCAAAGTCGGCACTCGGTGATTCAATCATAACGAATACGTTCTGAAGGGTGCTTTCACCTTCCCATGACGTATAGGTTGACTGAGAAACCGGCAACCAGAACTTAATCAGCGCATTCAAAGTGTTGTGCAACAGGAAGAACGCTCTGAGGTTCGTATGATCCGCATCCATTCCCGGCAGGAAAATCCAGTTATAGATGGTCTGCGGGTTAGCGGTCAGGTATGCAGTGACTTCACTGATGACGGTAGTCGTTACAGCGGAACCAGTTTCATAGACGTAATAACCCGTTCCAAGGTTGCCTTGCGCCCACCAAGTTGCATCATCGGCAATCAAATCCACCTGCGGTCCGACTTGGACAGTTCCAAGAACAGTTTCTGCGCCCGGATTGCTCGCAATCGAATAATGCAAGGTGGTGGTGTTCACGCTGGTCGCAACGAAATTGCCGTTGTAAGCCGTTGGCGCAACGCCAGCAACAACGATGTTCGTGGTTGAACCAACAGGGATACCATGCGGGTTAGTGGTAACTACCGTGACAACGCCCGTGGTCCAGCTAATCGCTGAAATGTCGTAGGCGGGAATCAGGTAATCGTTAAGCTGACCGGGAGCCGCAATCCACTGCGTCGTTCCTGCTGGAATGGTCGTGCCACCCATAGAAACAATCGCGGCAGTTTGTTGCAACCGATTAGGCAGAGGCGCAACCGTCTCAGAGACGTTGACCTGCACAATGCGGTTGTAATAGGCCATGATTTACCCCTTAGCTGTAAGAAACGGAAACGGTCTGGCCAGTGCCGGGAACGATCACGAGGCCATTAGCAAAAGGAAATTCAATCGCGTAGGTTCCAACGGTGTTCGGGATAGCGGCGATTTCATTGGCAACAGCGGCGGCTCCGGTGGTAGCCGCATCATTAACGGTTCCAACGGTAGAACCGGCAACAATAACGCTTACACGAACGACAAAACCATTGCTTGCTTTAACAACGGTTGCGGTGGTGATGTCGAGTGCTGACTTATTGGCTACGCTTAAAACGGTAGTCTGGAAAGGGCCTTGGGGCATGGTAATCTCCTATGCAGGGTTCAGATAAAAATCAATCGGCAGAACGGTCTGAATGTATTGGACTGCCATATCGTACACCGCAGACTGGTTATATGAAATTTCCATCTCGATGTATTTCTGTTGGGCCAATACGTTCATTTCGGATTGAATCCGCTTACCGTCTCTCACGGTGATGCCGCCCTGCATGATGCCGTAGGTTCCTTGCAGGGAATTATTCAGAAGATACTGGACGAAATTCTGAATGTCTCTGTTAATCAGCCCATAAGTGATGAACCTTACACGGTCCTTCATGAGTTGATAGGTGTTGTCTCCATCCGTCCATGCAATTGGCTGTAGCATGGTGGTGTCTTCTTGCTGAATGTCACACACAATGTAAGGTGGTGTAAGGTTTTCAGGAACAAGAAACGAAGGATAGACCGGCGCGTAATCGTTCAGCGCAATCCAAATCGGCAATGAATTAGATACCACAGGGGAAGGCGGCAAATCTTGCGCCGATTGCAGAATCTGTGTCCGCATTTCGGGATAGACAGCCTGTCCGATATAGTGCCAAAGATTCGCTTGCTCATAACGGTTCGCATGACTTGAGAAAGAAAACTCAAAGTCATCATACTGCCCGAAAAGCATTTCCGATGGTTGCAGGTCATTAAAATCGGCAACTTCTACAGGCGTGGTAAACACCACGTTTTGATAAGCCGAAGTCTTATCCAATTCCTGCTTTTGATCGGTCTGGTAATGCAATGAACCGGCCACCATGATCGGTTGCTTGCTAAGATCGCGCACCCAGAACACATACCCGTCATAGGGCAAGATCACTCGATAGTAATAAACAAACTCAATCTCTTGCGACTGGTCAAGAACCGTCAGGCCCGTATTGAGTACGGCCCCAAGAGAGTTGTTCGGGAAATTGCCGGTCAGGTCACTTGGATTCATCAAGCATCACCCTGATTGAACCTTGGTAGAGTCCGCTATCAATAAAGGATGGTCTGGCAACACCAGATACCTTTGACTTGCCTCGACGCTTGCCGTTTTTAAATCGTGAACTGATGCCCATCCTTGATGCCTTGGTCGGTACTCCGGGCAAGACACCGTTAAAGGCTTGCATGGAAATGGCTTGCTTCAACGAACTAGCAATGGCGCTCATATCATGCTGAACGCCGCGATTCTTAACGCCCAAAATCTCTTGCATCACTTCCATGCCGATGAACTTTTTGTTCATACCGACATAGGCATTCATGATGCCATACTTATTCTCAAGCCAATTCGCAACATCCCCCGTGGTGGTTTTGTCGGTTCCGTATGGGATGTTATTGACTCCAAAGATGAGCTTCACGCGATCCCCATCAGGCTGAGTGAGCCAAGAGACTGAACAATCGCCAAGTATTGACGTCCGTAAGGGTCTTTCAGGTTCTGAAGGTTCTGGATTGTCAGACCGTCAAACGCTTTGGGCACAACCATTGAACTGCTAGTGGATTCGTCGGATGCCGACTGAATCACACCGCCCACAAAAGCACGTAGATTGTATTTCTGCTGATATGGCCCAAAGAATTGCTGGCTTACTGGAAGCCCAGTCGGGTCTTGCCCATTCGCCAACAAAAAACTGGTGGCCAGATTGTAGACCGCAGTGGTGTAGAGGAATTGATCCGGTGGCGATGGGAGATACCGAAGCACCTCCCAGACCAGATTGACCGCATAGTTATAGGACCACTCAATGATAGGCGAACCATCCGGAAGGACGGTGGTATTGATGCCTACGATGTTACGCAGGAATTCAAGATAGCCAGCCAGAGTAGGTCCGTTCATGTTACTTCTTGATCTTGGTGTTGAACTTCTGATTAACGAGAGGTTTGTCCTTACGACCAATGTCCTTCGGTTTTTCTTCAACAATTTCAAGTTCTACTTCACGGACACCTTCGGAAAGGCCCGTTTGATCCTGCTCAATGATCTTGCCAAAAGCATAAGCCGCCTTTTCTTTGGCAAGCTGAACCTGATCTGCCGCGATATCGTCATTGACCTCTTGGGCCAATTCATAGATATCTGCTGAAAGCGGTCCCTTGGTGCTGTAAACCAAATGGACTTTCTGGCCATTGCGAGTCGAATTCTTTGCGCCAGCCTCATCGACCAGACCATAAATCTTGTGATGCTCAATCACGGACTGAACAATTTCAGGTGATTTTTCAGTAAGCACTTTAACCTGAGAGCCGCCAGCAATATCAAGCGAGAAAATTCTAGGGGCTTCCGGTTCGCGCCAATGGAAGGTGTAATTCTGTTCGGTGACGTTTGCTATGTATAAATCAGCCATTTTTGTTTCCCTGTTGAATGAAGGGGCGGTTTTTTACGCCGCCCCGTCAATTTTAGCTGTATTGCATCGAAAGGATGACAACACCCTGAGAACGAATGCCCCAGCCAGGAGTTGCTCTCATTTCGGAAAGAACATCCAGCGCACCGCCAGCAATCGGAACCGGAATTTCTTTCGGAGCCGCAAGGTCGGTGAGCATCAGCGTAGTGGCTTCCAATCCGGGTTGCAGTTTGCTGAACTCATTGGTGTTCGGCTGTGAACCAACAAACGGAACCTTGATTTCCGGGATAACCAGAAGAACGGCATCCGTACCGCTCTGGCCCTGACCGATGAGAGTGTCATCGAAACCGAATTCGATTTCGTCACCATTCCAGCCGCCAACGTGTTCGATGGTTGCTGAAGTGGAGAATGAACCCGCACCCGGACGCTGTACGGAAGTGAGCTGTACGATTGAATACTGCCACTGACCGATAACGCGCTGAGGACCAACGATAACCACACGGGCAGGCTGTCCAAGCTGATTCATACGGGTCTTAGCCTGTACGATCTGCTGAAGGATAAACTGCGCCATCTGACCATTGTCATAGGTGACAACAGTGGTGTTGCCGAATGAATCCGCCGGCAGAGATGTTTTGGTCGCGCCCGGAGCGTTCAGGAGACCTTCACCCGTATTCTGGCTGTTGAAGCCATACAGGAGGCCCTGACGCAGACCTTGGAAGATACCCTGACGCATTGCAAGGCGCTGTGCATCGGGAAGCGAGAAGCCCCAGACGTTTGCGTAAGCAATGTCATGGTGATCGTAGATCGCCCTTGCACGAAGCAGGTAGGTCGGGGTGCTGATCTGAGTCGCATCAATCGCGCAAGACGGAAGCTGATTGCTTACGTTCTGGTTCGCGAGGAATGAAGACTTTACGTTCAGACGCTTGACGTAAACCGCGAGGTCCGTAGGAGACAGGCGCGGCATGATAGTACCGCCAGGGAGCGTAAGGAACGCACCTGAAGGCTGTTGGTACTGGATGATAAGTTCAGGCATCGTGAAGTTCGGGTTGATCTGCACGAAGCCATTAGTGATATTCGCCATCGCTATGCTCCTTTAGATAAGAATGACGGCCACGTTGCCGGTGGTGTTCCAAGTAGCCGCGCCAGTCGTGCCGTTGTAAACAACGGTAGCTGAGTTGCCAGCATTTACTGCAACCAGAGTTGCCTTGAAATCAAACGTACCAGCGCCAGCGGCAACAAGCTGTTGATTTGTAGCATCCCAGCCAAAGGTCTGCGGGTTGTCCGTACCGGCAAGGGCAATGACTGCTGAGTTACAAGCGACAACGATGCGGCTGAGTGAACCCAGACGGACAAAGTTGAAGCCGCCACCAGAAGCCTGAAGAGGTGCGGTAGAAGACGGAGTGACCGGAGCCGCGAAAGTACCCTGATAGGTGGTGAAACCTGCAAGGGTAGCGGCAGAAGCGGCGCGACCAATGGTCGGACCCTGACCGGTAGATGCAGAGTTTGCCGGAGGAGTTGCTTCATAGATAGCAACGCCGCCCCACATGGGAAGGGTTTCAGCCGCCGCTACAACGCCAGCAACAAGCTGGAAACGTGCGGCAGGATCAGCCAGAACATCACCCTGCCAATAGCCCTGTGACTGGACGCTGAAGGAGTCCTGCACATTGGTGATGGCATAAGGATTAAATGGAATGTTAGCCATGATGGTTTATCCTCACTTGTTGATGAAGCCGCCACGGAAGGTGACGCCGTTCGAGAACGTGTCCATCCAACCATGAGGATCAGAGTTTGCAGACGGTTCCCAGACGGACAGGTTGCCCATCTTCTTTTCGATCATGTGGACAGTGCCAGCCTTGATCGGGGGAGCCTTTGAGTATTCGATGCTGTCCGCATAGATGGCATCTTCAATCGGCGCAAACAGTTTTGCATCAGCAATCTTGCTAACGTCAACGTCCTTGAAGCGATCACTGAACTTAGACAGTCTCGCGGCAATACGCTTGCGGAATGCAAAGGCAGATTCACCCGGAACGTGCGTAACCTTGTTGGTTTCGCCCATTGCCATGAATACTGAATCGGCACGATGAATAGCCTTGGCAATTTCTTCGCGCTCATCATAAGCGGCAGGAGCCATTGCCTTTTTCATCGCGGCAAGTTCGCGGCGAAGCGCCTTGATTTCAAGAGAATCAGCACGTGCGGAATCGTCTTTCACTTCTTTCAACTCCACTTCTTCACGGTCATTATCATCGTCGTCGCACTTGTTCATGTCGTCGGCAGAATCGACTTCATGGTGTGCTTCTTCGATTTCTTCCTTGACCTCTTCCTTTTCTTCGGGGTCAAGACCTTCATCGGCCTTGTCATCATCGTCCTTTTTACCAAACATCTCATCGATGCGGTTGTGAACTTCATCAAACTTTGCGTCGATCCGCGAAGAATGCTCTTCCAGCAAGCTGGAGATCATGCCGCGCAGGTCTTCGCCCTTGCTTTCTTCTTCCATTGGTTTGTCCTCATGAGTCATAGAATCAAGTCTTACGCCAGTCGGTTCCCCTTGCTTATCCCAGACACCGTTCTGGCATACGGCGATATGGTCTACGTACACGGGATTGCCTTCAATGAGGACATTCCCGATTTTGATGGCCGAGTTGGAAACGCTAACCGCTGGAGAGGTGCTTAACTGCTCCCCCTGCATCAATTTAGATGCCTCTTTATCATAGATTCTAGCGATTGTCCAAACTTCATCACCTTCGATATATGGAAGGACTGAAGTGCCAATGATCTGATTACGGAATGAATCCGTGGTTAGAAGTAATTCTTCAGGGTGCTCCCAAACTACCGGCAAGCCCTGACAGCGAGTCATAAACTCTTGAGTCAGGTAATCGGCTGGAGATTTGTATCCGATTTCACCAGAGGATCGGAGGGCATAGCCCGTACCCGTAACGCGAATAGCCCAGAGAGCTACGTCACCAAATTGCTGAGGGCTTGCAAGTCGCTTATCCCGAATGGCTTCCATGATGGAAAGTTCGGTAAATTCCGGATAAATGCCTTTGGATGCTTCGCCGGTTTCATCATTGCGATGGGCAACAAATTTTTTGCCAACGGCTTCAGGAATACCCAGCGTGGATTTACCCTCTGACGCGGCATACATGGCCTTGCGCTGGGATTCTGACTTAAATGGCATCTTTACCTTTCTCCGTCAAGCATTCTTCGGGAACCCTATTAAGCCGATAGACGTATTCATAATAGCACCGACAGAATATCGCCTCTCCGGGTTGTTCCGGCAAATCTTCAAGATATTCATGTCCGCCCTTTTTCACGAACCCATCACGCATCGCTTGAGAATCACGAATCAGGAAGAAATTCTGATCCAATTTCTTGTGGTCTTCTCGGTAATCATAATTGGCTTCTTTCCAGTGTGAATGCCAATACGCACCAATAGCGCCACAATCAAACGCAACGATTTGATTCAGATTGGATATGAGTTTTTGGGATTGGTCAATGGCAACTCGACGTTCATCATACGGAAGTTGCTTCAAAGGCTTTGCAATATCTTTTGCGGTTTCCCGGATATCGGATAATTGCGCTTCTCTGACTTCGGGAACGGCTGGCAAGGATGACAGCCAGCCATTGAATCGTTGTAACGTGGTTTCGGTTGCTTTTTGCTTGTTTTGCTTGATGAGGGATACCGAGAACATAATCCTGCGTTCCAATTCGTCCCGCAGTTGGGGTCGTATGGAAGCTAGGTCAAAGGCAGTAACGCCCTTGTTCCGTTTCAGTAATCCTTCACGCTCAACTTCGCGAATCCAAATCTTCTCAAGCCGATCCTGAACATTGATGAACGGTTCGTATGCTTCCAGTGCAGCTATGAGTTCAAGGTACAGAAACTCAGAAGGGCCTTCTTCAATGGCCCTCTGAATGATCTTTCTGATCCTTTGAAGATACGTCATTAGTGGACGTGAAGCCCCGGAACTTCGGGTGTCGTTTCGTCGTTTTCTTCTGGCGGCTGGTCAAGGCCGAGGATAGACCGGAATGCAATCTCATCCGTATCCAGTGACAGCTTGTTCGGGAAAAGGTCTTCCGCTTCGTTCAGGTTGCCAATGACCCAATCCAGAAGTTGTGCCTTGTTCTGGCCGGTGCATTCACCGCCAATGGTGTTGTAGACCTCAAGCACCGAAGTGTAGATATTCTTCTGGTGATCGGTGCGCTCTTTCTTGTCAGGCTCAAGAGCCTCAGGCCAAATGGCTTGGAAAGACCGCTTGCATTGCGTGAACCATTGTTCGTAACTGATGTTTCGATATTCGGGAATACGATTCCGAAGCGACTGGAAATAGTCAGGACTCCATGCCGTGTGCATGACGATGTTGTCCATGTATTTGTAGATCGGGTCCATATCCAGTCGGACGCGATCAATGTACCCAGCAATCAGTTTTGCATCTTCCGAGCCTTCACCGAATCCTTGGCTGAGTGAATCGCCGGTTAGGAATGAGGGGGGCATATCCAGCGACAGGGCGATATTCTCAAGAATGTTCTTGCGCTGATCCTGATAGGTCAGGTTGTTAAGGTCCAGAGATTCAATGGACTCATCAGGCATGATGCTGATGGTGTTGCCGGTACGGGCAATCTTTAGGATATTAAGGCGCACATCCTGAGCCGCCGCCATCAGACGATCAATGATTGATCCCGGTTGCTTGATCTTGGCAACCATGACCCCGGATTTCACCATCATCAGATTGTCAGCGACCATTGACTGCACAAAGGACTGCAACGGATACAAGGCGCGACTAAATACGGAACGGCCCACAAAGCCAAACGCTGAACCCGTATAGCTGAGATAAATCGGGTTTTCGTAAAGCTGAATGTGAGTTCTGCTCCGGTGATAGGGCTGGCCCATCACGGCGATCTGTTCGTACTTTAGGAACTCAGGGTCATTTGGGTTCAGGATGCCGACCAGTGATCCAGCGGTGTTGAGTGGATCAAGCGAGTTGAAGCGGAATTCCCCGGACCAGTATTGTTCCGGCGTTACGGGATCAGAAGTCTTGAACCGGTCAGAAGTCGGAAGAACGGCAAGCGAAGAAATGCCGTAGATACGCGCAAGGCGCTCACAGTCGGCAATGTAGTAGTCAGCCTGTAGACTATCCCAAACGTCATTGAATCGTTCGATAACGCACTCAGGAGATTCCTTAACGACGATTTCCCGGCGTTTATACATCGCCCGAGCAATGGGGGAATCTACGGTCTTCTTGCCTAGAGGATGGTAGAGGTAGATCAGCTTGCAGAGTTCATAGGAAAGCGAATTCCCTGCGGATATCTCACTCGCTCTAAGAATCTGCAACAGCGGAGAATTGTCATTGATTGCGCCGCCGCCATAAACGTCGATCTCTGCCATGCTAGATACCCATGTTCCCGCCCAAGGCTAGGATAGTCGAATAACAAAATACGTCGAGAATGTCATCCTGCCGCCTAGCCGCATCCTTATCGGCCAATCTGAATTGCAGAATCTGCGTCAGGAAGTGATTTCGAGTAACGCCCTTATAGCACAAAGTCTTATCGTGTGCATGACGGGTTAATCTTACCTGACCTGACGCCACATAGGGCGATGCGGCCAATGCGCGTTCATCCTTGCCTACACTGGTCAGTTTAGATTCGATAGCGTGTACTTTTTGTAGTCCCATGCGCTGTGCTTGCTGAAGCATGATGGTACCTGAGCCTTTGTCTTCCACAAATGCGCCGATGTTTCCCCGGACCGCCTGAGTTTCAACAGCCAGTTTCTCAAGACGTGCATCAATCTCTGGATACCACTTGATGAGAAGATCGCCTTCGATCTGGCGCACGTCCCAGTCCAGAACGATCAGGCGCGGCAATCGGTCTTCGCTCATATATCCGGGTTGAATGCCGCAATACATGACTGCCGTACCATCGTGGTCGGTTCCTGATTTCAACGCTGAGTCAATGACAGCGAAGACACCACCCATGATCTTGATGGGTTCTTGCAATGGCCGGTCATTTTCCAACATATCGGGAAGCCTGAAGAACGATACCCCGGACCAGTCTACAAATTCAGCAAGGTATTCCTGTTGCCAGACCTGCGGGTGTGATCGCTCTTTGATGGCAATCAGTTCATGCGCTGGTAGGTACGGGTTAGTCGATGAGGGGGCCGTGAACTTGCGCCATTGCTTGGATTCACTGATTTGATAGAACCAGTTATCCGGGTTTACTCCCTTGGGTGTTGAGAATGCAAACGCATCGCCGGTGTAATCCAGAAGGGTCGGTTCAATAGCCCGTTCCCATGTGGTTTGCATTTCAGAGTCTTTGGCGAATGCCGCCTCATCAATCAGCACCCGATGGTATTTGCGTCCACGTCCTGCTTCCGGGTTTTCCAGTGACCAGAAATCAACTTGGCCACCTGTGATGGTGCGGATGATGCCTTCGGTCTTATTGGATTCAGCCTTGATTCGTCTAAGCGTGGAGTGAACTTCGCGGTAGATTTCCGATTGGTATTTGTAGCTAGGAGTAAAGATGCCGACATTCATGCCATTAGCGGCAAGCTGTGATGACATTCGATTGAGCATGAAGGTCTTGCCCCATCGTCTACCGCAACAGACATGGTTGAATCGTGCGGCGTTATTGACGATGGCCCTTTGCCCCGGATGAAGCGCAGGGAGGATGACCTGTCGTTCAATCACTAATCACCACATTGGGGTCTTCTTCGCCTGAGGTGCTGGATTCATCAATGACGCGCACCGTGGTGTTCTGATCGATTTCTTCTTTTTCCTTTTGATTGAGGTATTGCTTACCCAACCAAATCTGCATTGTGGTATTTTCGTTTTCTATTGCGTTTTTCCATTGCGCTCTACGTAATGAAGCAAGTCCCGGAGCCGCCAGTGCTTTTATATACTCCGAAGCGGATACTTCGTATTCTTCCTTGATCCTTCTTGCCAAAGTATCGTAATCGACACCAATGACACGGGCTATTTCTTCACCAGTTGCCTGTATCAGACATAACTCTTCAATCTGACGCCAAGTCTCAGCGTCGAATTCTATTTTTGTTTGGAATGGCATCCCACTCCTCCTGTGTTGCATCGTCCATTGAATTACGCGGCGCAGTTCGGGGAAGGCCGCACCAATGAGTAAATTCCCCCTCAGGATAATACTGCCCGATTACAGCGGTTCCGTATTTCGTCCTAAGTAATATCTTGGTTCCGTTTGGAGGTGGATATTCCGATACGGATTTCCAAGTGGGTCTGTATTCTGCTTGGTGTCTCATGGCTTTATCCCATTCATGGCGCGGTTTTAGCCTCCCACAGTTTGATTGTCAAGGTTCGGATTTCGTTCAGCGTGTCGGCGTCCAGTTCGCGTTCCCATCGAGCGAGCCAGTCCTGTCGATGTTGCTTCGAGGGTTGGTTGACCAGAAACCGGGCTCGGCAGCAGGGGTTGTTCATCTGGTAGATGGGTTTGGATGCGGCGCAGAGGGGGCAATCCGCATTAAATTCCGCAGTATTCCGCATTGATCGTTCCGCAAGTCATTGATTTACCGCATATTCCGCATATTCCGCATACATTGCCCCTAGCTTTTCCCTTATATATATATGTTGGTCTTTTTTATGCCTATTTTCTTCCTTATCTCTTGGAACCCCAACAATATAAAAATATGCGGAATATGAGGAACCACGGGGGTTCCATTGATTTTGGAACGCGGAATTTTTCCGATTTTATGCGGAATCGTACCTATCAAGATCGGTTGCCAATCGAATGCCCCTAAAATTCCTTTTGGATGCTGATGTTGGCTTGTGCGTATCAATCCCTGTGAAAGTTGCCTTCAAATTGCGGCTAAATGTGTTGGATGCGCCCGGATGTGATCTGCCATTCTCGTCGCACCATGACTGCCATTTAGCGAACAGTTCATGACAAGGAATGGATGCGTCAGGATCGAGGATGCACTCTTCCTCTACAAACATGGAGACAGGACTGGTTAGCTCTTCCATTTCCCTGACAAGCATTTTGCCGGATTCGGTTTGGGTTAATCGTCCGATTTTTCTCAGTCTTTCCAATCCATCCAAAGCCCACATTAAAATACCCGGTAATTCCGCTTTGAGTTTATCAGTTAGTTCAACATCCTCTTTACCGTAGAAAGTCTTGATTAACTGAAACATGACGAATCTTCCAGCGAGAGCCGATGAAGTATCATTAAAATGAGGCAATTCATTGGTGGCAAATATAAATCGTGTCGGTAATTTCCCGTCCCAATTCTCTCGATGTTTTCTGGCTACACTCACAGTATCTTCGCCGGTGATTCTGAGAATGTTTTCTGTGATAGCCGCCTGATCTGCCCTAATGGATAGCCTTGCATCAGATATCATAGCCACGCGCTTACCTATAAGCGGCTGTAAGCCAAAATCTGATCCTAATGAAGATAAGGATGGAGAGACTTTGTTGCTTTTCCCTACAAGCGCCTCAAGGACTCTCAAAAGCGTTCCCTTGCCCGATCGTCTGGGGCCGCAAATCATGAAAGCCTTTTGTTGTTCGGTCTGATCCGTCAGCATGTATCCCATCGACTCTTGGAACGCATAAATCGCAGCCGGGTCATGATCCCAAATGGATTCAAGGAAATCGAACCATTGATTCGGTTGCTCGGGATTTTCCTTGGCATCGAATTCAAGAGCCGCTGTGATAAATAATTCGGGCCTAGCCGGTTCCAGCTTGCGGGTGCTGATGCGGAAAAATCCGTTCCAGCAAGGAATAATGTCGCTGGCCGGTGTCATGTCCTCAGGAGGAATGAGCCATTCGGGGGCCGATTCAATGTCGATTCTTGTCTCTGCCATTAGCGCCTGATTCACTTCGCGAACAAGAGCTATATTCGGCTTGACTGGTTCAGGGACGCCCTTGACTTCATTGAAACATGAAGCCAGCCAGTCATAGAGTCTGGCCCTGATTCTCTCATCATCAATGATTGCGTAATGGATGCCGTTCCATGCGTAAAAATCACCGCGCCATCGGTGTAGGGTTCTTGTGGTATCGATGGTGGCTTGCATGGCCACATAGATTTTCGCGATATCCAAAGGATTTTTTAAATCCAAGAGAATCATTCTCTCAGGCGCTTCTTCGAGAATTTCGCCTGTCTCTGGATCAATCTTGGGATTGTAATTTGGAGGAATATCATAATGAACGTGCGGCCTTGTCGGCTTCCATCCTGCATCTTTGGCCATGCCAAATAGTGTCCCGATGGTGATTCCGCTGCCGCGCCCGAATGATTTCCAATGGGATCGGAGTTCCTTTTCGCCGGGGTATTTTGAAGATTGAGAAGACCACGCATCCCAAACCATGAACCCCGAATCATGAAGCTCTGAATGGATCGCCATTCCGATCCTGATCCAATCGTCATAACCACAGTCGGGATTGATGAAAAGAATGGCCTCTTCGATTTTTGATGCTTCGGCGGGGAGTTTGTATCGAGGCTTATTGGATGCCTCAGGATCGGGCTTCGAGTGTTCTTTGACAGTTCGCCTGAGCTTGTCGATGGTAGGGTCAGGTATGGGATTCAGATTGAGAGAAGAACCCGCCCGGAGCCGCCCCGTCATGGTGAAAAATTGACGACCGCAGAATACTTCGATGCCAAGCAAATTGGACTTGAAGGTTTCGCACGTTCCCTTGACGATGATATGAACACCGTTGCCAGAGGGTGATAGTTCCGTATAGGAATTACAGGCTTTGATGATCCTTAATGCACGTTCGTGCTTTTCATTGTCATCGGTATTAAAGCAACCATCAAGGTCAATCCCGATGAGCCCATCATTCGGCAAAAACGCGAATCCAACACCATCAAAGCCCTTGGCATCCGCATATCTGATGGCAGATTCAGCATCGGTTAGCTTGGATCGATCATCATCACTGCCTTGCGTCCCGGTTCGGCGTCTGCCGTTGGTGTAATAGGGAACCTTGCGCGGTTTGTCTGGATTGGCCTCGTTGGGCTCAAATCGCCAAACCAACCATTGAGCAATCGAACAGAGTTCTGGGGGAAATTGGTCTGTGGATATCATTCATCATCCCCCGCATCAATGAACTGGAAAATGGTTTTCCCCAGTGGGATTTCATTGAAACGGATGAAGGGACGATTCTGATGTTCGTCCAGCTTAACCACCCGTAGGCATTTAATACACTGGACGCAGTAATGTACGGTCCCATTCGCGAACACGCGACGGGTGTACCTTCTGTGTCCAGCATGATCGCAATCACGCATCGCACTTCTCCTTTGGTTGAAAAAAGGCCCATTTGCTCAGGATACGGTGAGACTCCCACCCCAAAACGGGCGGGACGCATCCTGAATAAATAAGCCTTCGCCGGGTCTCACGCCGACAGTCCTATTATCCTATCAACCTCAACGCATCGTCAACGCTCCAAGCAATCCCGGCAGAACCCCCGTTGGCATTGACTTGCGCTATGAAGTTTTCCTGTTCGCGAGTGACCCTGCCGCCCTTGGCTTTGACTTCGCAAGCAATGAATCGGCCTTCATGCAATCCGATAATATCGCTTGATCCCTTGCACAATCCAACGTGCAATCGACGCGGATTCTTTAGAAGCACATCGCCATTAGCCAGTTGAACGGGTTCACCCACCCACGCAAGGCCGGTGTTTTGTCGCCAGACAGTTGCGCCTGATGCGGAAAGGGCTAGGAGGATGCGGTTTTGTAGGTCGTGTTCGTTCACAAATACCCCTTAGCCGCACTAAAATCAGGTTTCGCCCCGGTCCTTGCGGCATAAACGTGCGCCGCCCATCCCGCAGGGTCTTTTAATCCCCGGCGTTTGCCGAGTTCCACCAAGTCTCTAAGCGTTCTTGCGCCTCCTTGCTCCTTTCGCTGTGTTCGACGGATGGACTCAATATCCAACTGTTCTAGATATCCTTCATTGACTTCAATGATTCTTGGTTTTCCTTGGATGGGTTCGCCGCATGACGGGCATTCGGTCGGACCGGGATTGAAGATGGCATAGCATTTCTCACATTGTTTAATTTTCATTTCATCCGGGTCAGCTTTTTTTCGCTTGCCCCGATTCGGATCACCCTCAAGCGACCATTGACGCTCATCGTCTGGTAGACCATGCCGCGCATAGTTTTGGACGTGATCCAGAATAATCAGATGATCCTTGCCATGCGCCTGACGAAATCCACGGCCATTGCCTTGACACCAGATGATTAGGGATGCCGTTGGCCTGAGCCATTGAACGGCTTCGATGGCGGGAACGTCCACGCCTTCGATCACCAGTTCAACATTTGTCAGAACCAGCGTTTCACCTGACTTCATTCGCGCAAGAATCGCCTGACGCTCTGCGGATGGTGTGTTACCGTCAATATGTTCAGCGGTCACACCAGCTTGATTGTAGGCTTCACAGACGTGTCTGGCATGATTCAGAGTGGCGCAGAACACTACGCATCGCTTGCCGTTGGCGTGACGTTTGTAGTGGGCCACTGCGTCCCCGGTTATTGAGGGCTTATCCATGATGGCTTCAATTTCTTCAGCCACATAGTCACCCATGCGCTTCTTCAAACTGGCCGTTTCCACGGGTTTACTGACTCCGAAAATGACATACGGACACAGATATCCGTCACGGATCAGGCTGGCAACCGTAGGGCCTTCGACCATTGCCTGAAAAATATCGGACAATCCTTTGCCATCGGTTCGCTGTGGCGTTGCAGTCAGGCCAACCACACGCGACTTGGGGTAAGCCCGAATGATTTTCTGATACGTTTCAGCCGCCGCCCGATGCGCCTCATCAATCACGATCAATCCGGGTTCTGGTACGCGATCCAGTCGGCGCACCAAGGTTTGGACCGATGCGACTTGTACCGGAATGCGCGGACTCATGCCGCGACCTGCCGCAATAACGCCATGCTCAACCTTCTGTTCCCATAATGCCCGACTGGTCTGTGCCAGTAACGTATCCCGGTGAACACAAAATATGGAACTGATGCCGCGACTTGCCGCTGTTGCCATCATGTGAACGGTCAGGGCCGTCTTACCGGCTCCGGTTGGGGCTACCATCAGGACGGACTGGTGGTCGCGTAGGGATTGGCGGGCTTTGGCGATGAGGTCAGTTTGGTAGGGTCTTAGTTGCATTGATTCTCTCTCCTATCCAACGCATAACAGGTACGGCCATTGAGTTGCCAAGCGCCTTGTACCTTGGGCCATCAGGCGTTGGGTTTTTGATGTTGGTGTAGTTGTCTGGGAATCCCTGAAGTCGCTCACATTCGACGGGGGTCAGGCGGCGAACGGCCATTCCAGAAGCGACAACAGGTCGCTCTCCTGTCGATGTGCCACCGCAACCTTTGTAGTAACTGGCATCAATCGAAATGGTGACTTCGCCACCAAGGTATGGATCAAGCGGTTTAGGTTGCGCTACCAAGTCTTTTGCAGACTTGTAATCACGCGCCGATAAAGTCGCTGCCACCGGAGCTTCTCCGTATTCTCCGGATGACTGGAAATCGAATGTTTTTGTTATGACACAAGGCTCTCGCTGGCCTCCTCCCATTCTGTTGAGAGTTGGGCTGAAATCTCCGATGAGTCTTGCGTGTCCATCTGGGCTACGTGGCTCAAAGCATTGTGCAACTGTTCCGGCAGGCTTTTCCCCCGTTTCTCGGCTCGGCGCAGTATCCCGGCGCAGGCTTTTGCGCTCAAAAAGAACCGCTGCGGGAGGTCTCCAGTCTCCAAGATATCCGACAACGAACACACGTCTGCGTCTTTGGGCCACTCCGAAGAACTGAGCGTCCAACACTCTGTATGCGAACCCATACCCGAGTTCTGCCACCGCCCCAAGGAAGGAACCAAAGTCCCGTCCTCCACTTGATGACAGGACGCCGGGGACGTTTTCCCAGACGAACCAGGTTGGTCGAAAATGGTCAAGCATTCCGCAATATACAAGGGCCAGGTTACCACGCGGATCATCCAATCCTTTTCTGAGTCCTGCGACTGAGAATGATTGGCATGGGGTTCCTCCGACCAGCAATCCAATTGGTTCATCAATGTTCCACTCCTTGTAGCGTGTCATATCGCCATAGTTCTGCATTGTTGGATAATGGTGCGCTAAAACCTGACTAGGAAATTTTTCAATTTCGCTGAATCCAGCAGGCGTCCAACCTAGCCCATGCCAAGCAACTGTGGCGGCTTCGATCCCAGAACATACGCTGAGATATTTCATCTCCCCTCCAAATACTCACTCAACACCCTGACCCGCTCATGCCCCGGATTCTGGAATGATCCTTCGCGGAACTTGTACAGGTAAGTCACCGGGATGCCGGTGCGCTTCGACACCACGTCCAGACGCCTGTCCTCCAGACGCCTTCGTATTTCATCAATAGTCAACATTTTTTATCCTCTTGGTTGAATAGTTGACAGTCTAAATGCGTTCGTTTAGATTGGCAACCACTGGCAAGCGTTGTCAGTTTAACCAACCATCAGGAGTAGATAATGATTATCGAAGACATGGAAAACGCCGCTTATCACGCGGCTGAAGGAATCAGCAATTCGGGGCTGTCCTTGATTGCTCGATCCCCGGCTCATTACAAGTTCAAGCCACCGTCTGAAGCCACCCGATCTATGGAGATGGGTACGGCAATTCATACAGCGATCTTGGAGCCTGATCGATTTGCGTCCGATTACGTTTTATTGAAGAACATCACCGACCGGCGTTCATCGGCTTACAAGGATGCTTGCAAAATCCATTCGTCCGAACGTGTCCTTACTGGCACTGAAGCGGACAAAGTTCAGGGCATGGCTGAATCTATTTTGGGCAACCCCCACGCTCAGGCATTGATCGCACATTCCGAAGCCCGTAAGGAATTATCGGTATTTACCCAAGACCCAGAAACGGGTGTCACGGTAAAGTGCCGGTTTGACTTAATGACTCCGGGCAAGGCTCTTGATCTTAAAAAGACACAGGACGCCCGTCCTGAAGCATTTGCCAAGTCTGTAGCCAATTATCGCTACATGGTCCAAGCGGCTTTTTACAGCGATGTTTGGGAATGGGAAACCGGCGAAAAGCTGGATGCTTTTGGATTCCTGTGCGTCGAGGAAGAAATGCCCCACGCATCGGCTATTTATGTTTTGGATGACGAAGCAATGGACTACGGCAGGAAACTGTATCGGCGTGATTTAAATCGCTACGCTGAATGCGTCGAATCAGGTCATTGGCCATCTATTGATTCCGCGCCTCAAGTTCTGGCGTTGCCGCAGTGGATTTATAAGGAGGCGGTATGACTATCCAATACGAACCCGTTCAATACGAACCCCAGCCAAACGCCGTAGTTGATGCAGGGCGTGACTATCTTGTCACCATCAAAGCCATCGTTGATTCACACATCCTGCCCCCGGCAACGAACGTGGAATTAGCCGGTGCGCTAGGTGGACTGAGTAGCATCGTTGATCTGTATGAAACCTTGTATCACGATTATTGGAGGTCTCAGTATGAGCAATGCAATCGCTGAAGTCCGTTCCCAGCTGATGACGATGGGCAGTGAGTTCGGCAAGGTATTGCCCGATCACGTCACTATCGAAAAGTTCCAGCGGGTCACGCTAACCGCTTTACAGCGCAGTCCTGATCTTCTGGCGTGTGACAGGAAGTCCCTGTTTGAATCCGTCATGGCTTGCGCTCAGGATGGCTTGATCCCGGATGGCCGGGAAGCCGCATTAACCAAGTTCGGTAACAAGGTGGCTTATCTTCCGATGGTGGCCGGTATCTTGAAAAAGGTACGCCAGTCCGGGGAGCTGTCAACGATCACCGCTCAGGTGGTTTATGAGGCCGACCAGTTCCGCTATTGGATTGATGACCAAGGCGAACACCTTGACCATCACCCGGAGATCATTGGCGATCCGGGGCAACCCAAAGCGGTCTACGCAATGGCGCGGACTACGGATGGTGGCGTATACATCGAAGTCCTGCGGATGGCCGATATCCAGAAAATAAAGGCCGCATCAAGGGGCGGCACGATCTGGAATCAATGGCAGGATCAGATGATGAAGAAATCGGCTATCCGTCGATTAGCCAAGCGTTTGCCTATGTCTACCGATGTGGAATCCGTCATCAGTCGCGATGACCAGTTCTATCCCTATCAGGACACGCCCAAGCAAGCGACCAAGGCTGTTGAGGCCCTGACTGTCACCAAGGCCGATATTGTCGATCCTGATACGGGTGAGGTGACGGAATTGAATGTAGTTGAAACTGAAGAAACCAACGAAGGGGAATTGTTTTGAACGAATACAAGACCTGTGATTGCTGCAAGTTCTGGGATCGACTCAGCGAGGAAGAATCAGGCTGGTGCAGACGTTATGCTCCAAGGCCGAATGATGGAACCGAAGTTCAGCTTTGGCCCATCGTGAATCCGGATGACTGGTGCGGCGAATTCAATCCTATTAACCATTGAGGAAAAACATGGCTATCAAGAAAATCCGTGACGCGGTCGTTAAGACTGGCTCCTATACAGACCGCAACGGCCAGACCAAGGGCCGCTTTGAAAATGTCGGGGAGCTGATGAAATCCGACGATGGCAGCAGCTTCCTGCTCCTGAAGAAAACCTTCAACCCGGCAGGAGTTCCCGATCTGACCGGCAATGGCGGGGACCGTGTGCTGATCTCGTTCTACGAACCGAAGGATCAGGAGCAACCACAGGCGGCTGCACCGGCTCCTGTACCCGCATCGGCAAATCGTAGTTATGACGAACCACCGTTCTGACAAACGCTGCCCCCACTGCCGCCAGGATTTACCCCTGACGGCTTTCCATGTGAACCATGCGCGGAGGAACTCGTATCAGTCATGGTGCAAACAATGCAAGGCCGATGCCTTGAGGGATTCCCGATTGCTCCGTGGCCCTGCGCCTGAAACTATCCGGGTGATGCCGCAATGGGGCGAATTCCGCTGGAACGCCAAGCTAACCAAAGCCGATGTGGTTTTGATCCGTGGCCTTCTGCCGTGGCTGTCCTGCGCGGAGATCGCCCGGAAGTTCGAAGTGAGCCGCCAGTGCATCAGCGATATCAAGCACGGCTATTCGTGGTATCGTTTGCGCTGACAGTAGTTTTCATTTTCTCTCCATCCTTTCCCGCCACCCCCCGGCGGGATTTTTTTTGCTTAAAAATGTTGACAGTTAGATTTTGAGGGTTAATAATTCACCCATGCCCCGGTTGTTGGGGCCTTAA
>Ga0007835_1000006_pt1 | contig 41369 bp, 38 predicted proteins | sample CryBogCBE28Sep08_FD_54985 | JGI IMG/M metagenome (GOLD analysis project Ga0007835, IMG submission 54985) | Freshwater microbial communities from Crystal Bog, Wisconsin, USA - CBE28Sep08 | ecosystem: Environmental > Aquatic > Freshwater > Lake | place: Crystal Bog, Wisconsin, USA | collected...
CTAAGCGCAGTTGTTGGAACTGTTATTTCGGTGAAGGCCACAACCACAGAAGGACTCGGAGCGATTGGTCGCGCCGAGGGTATTGGCGCATCTGCAGTAGTTCTTATAGAGGAGAAGTAATGGCTCGTCCAGCCCCACGTCGTCCAGCCCCAAAGGGTCGCCCACCGCGCGGTGGCGGACCACGTAATACCAGCGCTGCACCCAACACTGGGACACGACGCAATCCAACGCGTGAGAAGGAAGGACTTGGTGGCGAGCAAGTAGAAGGCCGCCAAGCTGTTCTTGAACTTTTGAAAGCTCGCAGGCGAACAATTCAAAAGATCTACGTCGCAGACCAACAGGACTCTTCAGAAATTCTTGATGAAATTGAACGTGAAGCGCAGCGTCAACGCGTTCCTATTCAGATCATTGCCATGGCGCGACTCGACCGCGAAGCTCGCACTGAAGGTCACCAGGGAGTCGTTGCGTTCTGTAGTCGTCTGGATTCAGTAAGCCTCGACGTGCTTCTGGAACACAAGCACCCGTTCTTGCTGGTGTGTGACGGCGTCACAGACCCTCGCAACCTTGGAGCAATGCTTCGAAGCGCTGATGGCGCTGGCGTTACAGGTGTTGTTGTTCCTCGCCACCGTGCTGCACGCATTTCTCCTTCAGTCACCAAGACTGCAGCGGGTGCGATTGAATACTTAACATTCGCTGACGTTGGTGGAATCCCTGCAGCGATTGATCAGATGAACAAAGCAGGGGTCCTCACCGTGGGGCTCGCTGGTGAGTCCAAAGACTCTATTTATGACCTCGACCTCGGAAGCATTCCCGTGGCAATAGTTGTTGGCGGAGAAGAAAAGGGACTCGCAGCCCTTACTAGGAAGCGTTGTCAAGCAGTGGTTTCAATCCCACAGCTAGGAAAGATCAGTTCACTAAATGCCAGCGTTGCATTGTCGATTGCAGCATTTGAAGTTGCAAGACANCGCGCTCTCAATAAGTAGAACACTNNATTTAAAAGTANTTTNGTCACAAAGATTTTCGCGACCNTTGGGTTACGTTCAACTTGATGCCCAAGTTGGCANCTAATGAACGGAAGTCAAATGAAGAATGTACTAAAGGCTTTAGTAGTAGTTACATTTGCGCTATCAACGTTGTTTGTTGCAACACAATCTGGTGCTGACGTGCCTTCTTTTAACAATGCACTCTTCTGCAACAACGTTGTTGTGAACTCCCCGTGTGATGTCTATACGCAGCAGACCGAGTTTGGCTCAGCTTCTTCGAGTTTCCCCCTGAATTTGTTCTCTACAATGCCAACAGGATTTTCGAATCCTGGCTATGTATTTGTGAATTGGATTCAATATTCTTCTGGTGTACCCACAGGTACATATTTTTCAGACGGACAAACGTATAACTTTGCGAGCAACTTACGCCTTTATGCAAATTGGCAACAAAATAGCGTAGTTTTCAATTCAAATGATTCCGCTAATTCAGTTTCTTCGCAGAGCGGAATCGCGTCTGGAATTAAGTTGAATGCCATATCCACTCTAGGAAGTGGATTTTCTCGTTCAGGATTTACATTTGCTGGCTGGAGTCTGTCTCCTGGATCGACCAGCGTCAGTTATTTAGACGGGGCTAATTATGATTTTTCAGCATCTCCTTCGTCCATTCTTGGTGGGCGGCTGCTTTACGCAGTGTGGACTGCAGTAGCTGCACCAATAGTTGTCTACCAACCACCAATATTTAATTTTTTGCTCACAGCAGGACTCGGCAGTGGATCTGCTGTTTCAACAAATAGTGTCATGGGGAGTGAAATTACAATTCCATCAAACAATGGATTTTCAAATTCAGGTTCTTTGTTCACTGGATGGTTGTGTAATGGCGTATTGAGCCAACCTGGATTTATGATCCAACTCAATTCGAATCTCACTTGCATCGCGCAATGGTCTCTCATCCCGGTTGGAACTATTACTTTTAACGCAAATGGGGGCCAGGGAGCGATCGCCTCGTCCGTCGATCAAATTGGATCTTCATTCACAGCTCCAGGTTCAATTGGGATGTCCAACAGTGGTTATGCATTTCTAAATTGGAATAGCAATGCAGATGGAACTGGCACACAAGTGACTACTGGATCTGTGACGTTGGTGTCCTCATCTACGACTCTCTACGCTCAATGGACTCAGCTCTTAGTCATGCCGAACCCAACTGTGCATCTTGGGTTTATAGGAGGCTTCCAAGTGAACAGTGCCACGCTCACCACACAACTCAAATTACAAATTCAGAATCTTGCGTCGCTATTGGCGGCAGGTAAGCAAAAAAATGTAACTATTTATGGCTACACCACATATTCAACTGCGACTGCATCTAACTTGGCGATCAGTCAAGCGAGAGCAAATACGGTTGCGCAGTACCTGCGAACTCAGTTGACTGCGATGAGTGTCTCTGGTGTTTTGATTACTGCCAAAGGCGAGGGATCGGTCAGAGGACAAGTTGCTGCCGCTTACAGGCGGGTCGAGATATTTGTTTAAATACCCCGACCACGCCTAGACGGTTCTGAGTGGTGCCGGCGGAGGGATTCGAACCCCCGACCTAACGATTACAAATCGCTTGCGCTGCCGGACTGCGCCACGCCGGCTCAGAAGTTAAAAGTTTAGTCAATCCTCCAAGGTCGCTCTAGGCTTATAGAAATGACTGATACTTCCCAGCCCCAGGGTGCCCCAAGAGACGCCGGATCACACTTCCAGCCATCTCTGCGAAAGATGCTCATTATTCTCTTTTTGTTTGCCCTGGCAGCTTTCATAATGCTCAGATCTCCAGGAGCTGCAGGACCTAATTTCGCGACCCCCAACATCACAACCCCTGCTGGGCAAACAACGAATACTTCAGTACCGGTTTCTCAGGTTCGTGTGCAAGTCGCAAACGGCACAGCTACTGCTGGCCTCGCTCGCACGTACACCCAGCAGCTCATGACCCTTGGTTGGAACACACTTCCTGAGATGAACGGTCCGAAGGTGAATTCAACAATTATTTATTACAACCCAGGTTTCTTGTGGGCGGCACAAAACATTGCATCAGCTCTCAAAGTTAACGCTTCAGATGCTCAGCCTCTTAATGGGCAGCAACCAGTTGCTGGGGCATCAAGTGACGACGTAATTGTTATCATCGGCCCAGAACTCGCAGTCGCAGGATAATTATTCCGTTGTAGGAAGTTCGACTCCGTAGCGAAGCAATGCTGCACGAAGTACTTCTGCAGACATTGGTCGTAGCTCTTCAAGTGGGCGATTGCGGTGACGTCTAATACCTAAGTCAACTTGGGCGAGTGCACCAACGCTGAACTTGTGGGCGATGTCAATTAAAAGAGCAATCTCAACTCCGTAAGAAGTTTCCATGGTTATTGCTTCGAAGGTGCTTCTGCGTCCCGCAGTTTCTCCAGCTAGTGGTTGTTTAATTTCTCCCAGCCCTGGATAGAGGAGCGAGAGGATTGGGCGTGCGCTGAGTTCATTCACACGACCTCCGCCAGTTGGCATGTTGTGAAGCGGTCTCTCGTAGTAACCCTTTACAAGTTGGACCTCTTCTTTTTCGAGAAGGGGCTGAATGAGACGCGGCACGTACTCAGTAGTGGTGTTAATGACATCAGCGTCTAAGAAGACAAGGAGCTCTGAAGATGTGGCTCTGAGTCCCGCACTCATGGCAGCGCCTTTGCCACTCGTGCCACTGAGGTTTACAACCCGTGCTCCGTGGTGATCTGCCACGACACCCGTGTCATCACTGGAGTGGTCGTTCACTACGACGAGCTCGTCTATGAGCCCTGCGTGTGTAGAGATGGCGTCAAGCACGGCTCCGATGGTGGAGGCTTCATTCTTCGCTGGCACTATGACGGCCAACGTGGTTTGGGTCTTAAGGCCAAGTACCGCTTCGAGGTTGAACTGCTCGCGGGTGAGGGTCCAAGGAACATCGTGCATAGGGCTTAAGGCTAGGGCTTGGGGCAAAAACTTGCACTTGACAAATAGGCTCAAAACAACAAGAATTGTTATCAACATCAAGAGCGACAGAGGGACGGGCCCTGTGAAGTCGCGACAACCAGTGTGAAACATGAGCACCCGCTCTTCACACCAGGTGCCAAAGCCCGAACGATGAAAAGGGAGTTTTATGAGTTTCGCAACCGGTCTTCTCTGTAGAGAGTGTGGCTCCACCTATCCAGCTGAGGCTCGCTATTCATGCGACTTCTGCTTCGGACCGCTCGAAGTCAATTACGACTTAGCAGCAGCCAAGGGTGTTGTCACACGTGAATCAATTGAGTCAGGTCCAAATTCGATGTGGCGTTACGCTGCACTCCTTCCAGATCCAGGCGAAGAGCCTGTTGACCTTGGAGCGGGTTGGACTCCACTTCGAAAAGCCACACGCCTTGCTGAAGTACTCGGCGTTAAAGAACTCTGGCTAAAAGACGACACACGTAATCCAACTGGTTCCTTTAAGGACCGCGTTGTTTCGTGCGCGCTTTCTTCTGCTCGCCGTCTCGGTTTTACGACTGCAGCATGTGCATCAACAGGAAACCTCGCGACATCAGTTGCAGCGCACGCCGCATTCATTGGCTGGCCGAGTGTGACAATCATTCCAAGCGACCTCGAAAAGTCAAAGATTGCCATGACCGCAATCTTTGGCGGCACGGTGCTTGGCGTTGAGGGCAACTACGACGACGTGAACCGTCTCTGTGTGGAGCTTGTTGCTGAGCACCCAGACTGGGCGTTCGCGAACGTAAACCTTCGCCCGTATTACGCAGAAGGTTCAAAGACACTCGCCTTCGAAATCACCGAGCAACTCGGATGGAAGCTTCCTGCACAAGTTGTTGTGCCAGTTGCTTCTGGAAGCCAGCTCACCAAGGTCGCCAAGGGCTTCAAAGAATTCATTGAACTTGGCCTTGTTGAAGGTGAAGCACCAATTTTGTTCGGAGCACAAGCAACTGGTTGCTCACCAGTGGCGACTGCCTTTAGCGAAGGCGCTGAAGTCATTACTCCACAGCGTCCAAACACAATTGCTCGCTCGCTTGCAATTGGTAACCCAGCTGACGGTCCCTATGTACTTGATGAACTCCGTAGCCACGGCGGTGACATTGGTTCTGTTCCAGACTCAGAGATTCTCGAATGCATTGAACTGCTCGCAAAGACAGAAGGCGTGTTCGCTGAGACTGCTGGAGGAGTGACTATTGCTTCACTTCGCCAAATGATCAACCGCGGCACTATTGACCGTAATAAGTCAATCGTCGCAATTATTTCTGGCCACGGCCTAAAGACTCTCGATGCAGTTGTTGATACTGCGGTAGTGACTGCGACGATTAAGCCGTCACTCGCTTCTGCAGAAGAAGCCATTGCTCGCTACACCTTGGAGGCTGCGCTATGAGCGTGATTGTTCGACTACCTAGCCAGCTGCGTGTCCTCGTAGGTGGCGCTGGAGAAGTTCCAGTAGAAGCCACCACAGTCCGTGAAGCCATTGTTGGCGTTGATGCTCAGTACCCAGGAATTGCCTTTCGAGTACTGGACGACAAGGGCGCACTTCGCAGATTCGTGAACGTTTTTGTTGCCGACGAGGACGTCCGTTTCCTTGACGGCCTCGACACCGTTTTGGCCCCAGGAGTTACCGTTTCGCTCGTCCCGGCCGTTGCCGGGGGCTGACCTGAATTAGCAGTCTCACCCCTAGACTGCTAATATTGCTCTGCACCAATTGGGTGCTTGCTTAACAGGAGGAATCGCCATGGCGAAACTGATCTCATTCGACGAAGAGGCTCGCAGAGCCCTAGAACGCGGTATGAACAAGCTTGCTGACGCCGTGCGCGTCACACTCGGACCTAAGGGTCGCAACGTTGTTCTCGACAAGAAGTGGGGAGCACCCACAATCACTAACGACGGTGTTTCAATCGCCAAGGACATTGACCTCGAAGACCCATTCGAGCGCATTGGTGCAGAACTCGTTAAAGAAGTAGCGAAGAAGACTGACGACGTTGCCGGTGACGGAACAACAACTGCGACTGTCCTCGCTTGGGCCATGGTCCGTGAAGGTCTAAAGAACGTTGCCGCCGGCGCTAATCCGATGTCGCTGAAGAAGGGTATCGAAACTGCCGTAGAAGCTGCTGTTGCCTCACTGCACGAACTTTCAAAGCCTGCAGACACGAAGGAACAGATTGCTCAAGTGGCATCTATTTCTGCTGCGGACACAGAAATTGGTCAGATGATTGCTGACGCGATTGACAAGGTTGGAAAAGACGGCGTCATCACTGTTGAAGAAAGCCAGTCATTCGGAATGGACATGGACCTCGTTGAAGGAATGCGTTTCGACAAGGGATACATCTCTCCATACTTCTCAACTGACACCGAGCGCATGGAAGCAGTTCTTGAGAACGCTTACATTCTCCTCGTGTCATCAAAGATCACTTCAGTACGCGACGTACTTCCAGTCCTTGAGCAAGTTATGCAGTCGGGTCGTCCACTGCTCATCATTGCTGAAGACATCGAAGGCGAAGCACTCGCAACGCTTGTTGTTAACAAAATTCGTGGAACATTCAAGTCAGCTGCTGTTAAGGCTCCAGGATTTGGTGAGCGTCGTAAGGCAATGTTGCAAGACATCGCAATCCTCACTGGTGCCACAGTTATCTCTGAAGAAGTTGGCCTGAAGCTGGACACCGCAACACTTGAGTCACTTGGACAAGCTCGCAAGATTGTTATCACTAAGGATGAGACAACAATCATTGAAGGTGCTGGATCTAAGGACGAAGTGAATGGTCGCGTAAACCAGATCAAGGCTGAAATCGACAACACTGACTCTGACTACGACCGCGAAAAGCTCCAAGAGCGTCTCGCAAAGTTGTCTGGTGGCGTTGCTGTCATCAAGGTTGGAGCCGCTACTGAAGTTGAGCTCAAGGAAAAGAAGCACCGCATCGAAGATGCTGTTTCGACTACCAAGGCTGCAATTGAAGAAGGTGTGGTTCCTGGTGGTGGCGTTGCTCTGCTTCGTAGCCAGAAGAACATCTTGGAAGCTGCTGAGAAGCTCAGCGGTGACGAGCAGACTGGTGCGCGAATGGTCGCTAAGGCCGTAGAAGCACCGCTTAACCAGATTGCCGTTAACGCGGGTCTTGAAGGTGGCGTAATCGTGGACAAGGTCAGAAACCTTGCTAATCCAACTGAGGGTCTCAACGCCGCAACTGGTGAGTACGAAGACCTCATCAAGGCTGGAGTTATTGACGCAATGAAGGTAACTCGTTCTGCACTTCAGAACGCTGCATCAATCGCTGCACTGTTTCTAACAACAGAGTGCGTCATTGTTGAGAAGCCTGAAGCTGCACCAGCTGGCCCGCCAATGGGTGGCATGGACGACTACTAAGTCGATTTTTATTTGAAGAAAACTCCCGGGTAAGTGCCCGGGAGTTTTCTTTATGCAGTGAAAATCAAGCTTGATAGATCTACGGGGCTTGCACACCAGGCGATACCCTCATCACCGGGATACTGATATTGAAATGCCACTTCATCATCTTCACCGAGGCCAACTAGTAGTGGGCCATTGGCGTCGAAGGCATAATCTATCAAGTAACTACTTCCAACTTCATAAACACTCGAAGTGTAAGCACTGTATATCTCTGGAGTGTGATTAAAGTTCCAAATCTCCATTGCAGTCATCTTTTTTAAATCAATTGAGTACTTGCGGATCATGCTGTAGCCACGGCTAATACCTGGGGGTGATTGAAAGTCGCTCGAAGTGCCGTCGTCGAAAAGCAGCAGATTATTGTTGTTGATTGACACAGCGTGCTGTCCAATCGGCGCAGTTGAGCCCGGAGTCATTGTCAGAGCAAAGGCTCGCAGCGAGGGATATCTAAACCAAGCCTTTGATGTGTCCCCGAGAATCCACTGTATTTTTTTAGTGTCGTAATCAACTGCTATAACAAAGTTTTCACGACTTGAAGCAATAATTTGGTTATGTTCTTTCCAAAACGTTGCAGAATTAAGGTGAAACCAGTCTGATTTTGGAACTACAAATCCTGTTGGATCGTCACCACCTGCACTCATTGCTGCTGAAATGATGGTCGCAAAGTTCCAAGAATTAAGTAATTTTCCTTTTTCATTAACTTCAATGATGCAGCTCTGGACATCAGTTGCTGTTTCTGCCTCAATAAGCATTCCAAATTTGCCTTGGTCAATGTTGTGTTCATTTATGTTGGTATATCCTGCACCTTCGTAGGACGAGAGGTGTGTGGTTAATCCGTTTAGTTCCGCTCGAACGAGTTCATCATTATTCCCGATGTAGATACCGTTGTTAAAAAAACCTGACGTTGGCCAAATAGTTACTGCGGGGTCAGGCGGAAAAACCCATCTGACTTCTCCGTCTGTATCAACGATGAGTGGCGTCCCTGGAAGGACCCAAGCCTTTAATAGATAGGTACTAAAGCCAAGGGCAACTTCATTATTCCGTGCCTGAACAACAGTTGGGGCTGAGTAGCCACTGCCAGTTGGATCTTGCCAGGGGATTGTTATGAGTGGGTAGGAAAGCAGTGTTTTTAGACCTCTGCACCTAATAGTGAATGTCACAACGTTGCGCGAAATCGCATCACTCGCGTAGAGACCAAAGACGGGAATAGTGACCTCTCCAGTTGCTGGATTTGTGAGCCCCTTGGAATGTAAGTATGAGTTTGTGTACGTGGCACCAATACCTTTAGTGGTTGATCCCTTCTTTGGTTGCACAACAAATTCAATCGTCTGCAGTGAAGAAAGAGGAACCCCGCTGATTGTCACATTCGAAATAAAAGGTGTGGCACCAGGAACAGAGTTTTTCACCCTAATTTTCGTAGCAGCATCAGCTGCTGAGCCGTGCATCATCGTGACTGCGGGAGTACTGAGGGCTGCTTTAAGGACTGTACGTCTGTCTATGTTCACTGGTGTCCTAGTTGCTAGCTGGTTTCAAAAATACTTAGCTAGCTTTAGAAATACCTTTGAAAACTCTGAAGATACGCTCTGAATTTGCTGTGACACAGCACGAAATTGTCTTGAAATAAATAAAACCAATTAATGAATAGAGTTATCTTCGTACCTAAGGAGACTGATGACTGAGCGCACCCCCGAGCGAAAGCCCGCAACTTCTCACACCACTGCGGCACAGAGTCCATTTCTCACTCGAGTGGCTCGAGGAAGCAATGAAGACTTTGAAATTGCGTCGCGAGGAATGATCGCCAGCGGTTCTCCGCGAACAGTCAAAAATGCATTTGACGTTGACGTGTGGGACCTCGACAGTTACGCCTTCTTAGACGAGCCTTCACACGCCGATGCACCCCCTGCCACAGTTAATCCCAGTCTTTGGCGCCAGGGGAGACTCAACAACATTGCCGGACTCTTTGAAGTCGCACCTTCCATCTACCAAGTTCGAGGAATGGACATCTCGAATGTCACCTTTATTAAGGGAGACACGGGCTGGATTGTTATTGACCCACTCTCCTCAAAGGAAACAGCTGGGGCGGCACTGGACATGGTGAATGAACATCTGGGAAGTCGCCCAGTGCACGCAGTTATTTACACCCACAGTCACGCTGACCACTTCGGTGGTGTGCTTGGAGTCCTAAGCGAAGTAGAGCAAAAGTCAGAAAAGATCAAGTTCATTGCTCCAGAAGGATTTTTGGAAGAAGCGGTGAGCGAAAACATCATTGCTGGAAACGCAATGATTCGACGCGCCATGTACATGTACGGAGTTCTGCTTCCACGCGATGCGCAGGGCCACGTCGACACGGGACTCGGCAAGGGAATGCCTCGCATGCCGAGCTCGGCACTTATTGCACCGAATCTCTACATTGAAGAAACTGGAACTGAACTCGTTATCGATGGCGTGCGAATGATTTTCCAGTTGACTCCAGGTAGTGAAGCACCTGCTGAAATGAACATCTTCTTCCCAGACATGCGTGCGCTCTGTATGGCTGAAAACTGCACCGCAACGCTCCACAACATTTACACCCCTCGTGGAGCGCAGATTCGCGACACACTCAACTGGAGTAAGTACATTGACGAATCAATTGACCTCTACGCCGCGAGTAGTGATGTCGTGTTCGCCAGTCACCACTGGCCACGTTGGGGAACGGAGAAAATTATCTCGTTCCTCGAAAGCCAGCGTGACACCTATCGCTACATCCACGACCAGACTCTTCGCTTAGCGAATCTAGGCCACACGATGAATGAGATTGCTGAAGAGTTAGAGCTTCCAAAAGAACTTGGCGATGAATTCTTTAACCGCGATTACTACGGAACAGTTTCTCATAATGCCAAAGGTGTCTATCAGCGCTACCTCGGTTGGTTTGATGCGAATCCCGCACATCTCAATCCACACATCCCAGTAGAGGCTGCCAAGCGCTACGTGGATTTCATGGGTGGTGCCGAAGCTGTAATGCAGAAGGCGCAGAAGAGTTTTGACGAAGGCGATTATCGCTGGGTTGTGGAAGTGGTTAACCACGTGGTCTTTGCGGATCCTGAGAATGAAGCAGCACGATTGTTCCAAGCAGATGCGCTGGAGCAACTCGGTTACCAGAGTGAGTCCGGTCCGTGGCGAGACTTCTATTTGACCGGAGCGCAAGAACTGCGTAGTAACGGAACCATGTTTAAAAACGCGAAGAGCAATGCACTTCGCCCTGGATTCCTTCATGCCATGACAACTGGACAAGTATTTGACCTCATTGGCGTTCGACTTAACGCGCCAAGGGCAGAAGCACATTCATTGAGGTTCCACCTCACCATCACCGACCGAAACGAACAGTGGACGTTTGGTATTCGTAATGGTGTGCTCCAAACCCACATAGGTCATCGTGACAATGCGGACGCAACCATCAACGCAACGTTCGAAGCCTTTGCTCAATTCGCCTCAAAAGCAGAAACGCTGAGTGAACTAAGTGATCAACCAGGAACCAGTATTGATGGGGACAGCTCAAAACTCGAACTGTTCTTAAGTCTTCTTGACTACTTCACATTCGGATTTGAAATAGTTCTGCCCTAGGAACCAGCTGGAGTAATTGTCGCAAGGTTTGACGTTGCGGGTTGGATGGTACCAGCCGGCCCCTGACCGAAAACATGAATGATGTTGTTCGTAATTTGGCGAAGGACAGTTGTGGCACACGTGGGGCTCGCTGGCTTGCAAGGTCGAAGATCGCCAATCCAGATATTGTTCCCAGTGTCGATTACCCCGGCTTGACTCTTTGGATATGTGAAGTAAACAAAGTCCGAGTAACTTCCACCGGGGAAATGCACACCGTGAATTGTTGCAGTCGCTCCAGGGATGAGTGAGTGTGCAAAGACCGAAATGTTCGCTGGCGTTTCGCTGCTAGCAATCACGTGATCAAAATCAGAACCAATGACCTGGGGGAGTTGTTGACCATTGCTCAGCCCGGTGTTCTTGTAGACCCACGCTGATGCATCGTTAATGGTCATTGAGGTCAAGGTCCCGATTGGGAGGTACCCGCTGTACTCAACCCCAATTTGGCTTACGGGTGACCAGCTAGCTGGAGGATTAGTCCAGGTATTGCTGGTGATTTGATTCGGGCTGCCTCCTTGGCTGCTGAGAGGGTCTTCACCGGAGTTTCGATAATCCACCTCTTGACGGTCAGGGCCAAGTCTGGACGGCTCAAGACGAACGTGGCGCACCATTGCGGCGGCACCGAAATAGACAACGTTCACGCCAGCATTTGTTGCTTGCTGCACTGCCATACGTTCTTCGTAGGTCCAAGATTCATCATGGTCAAGTGAAAGTAGTGCCTTGTGCTTGAGAAGAAAGTTGGGGTGTTCGCTCAGGGTGATGTCAGTGATGTACGTGACATCGAGTCCTTCTTTTTCAGTTAGCGCAACGAGTGGGTATTCGTTCGTCAAGAAGTCTGAAGAGCCAGATCCGAGACTGTAAGGGCGGTCAAAGGATACAACGCGAGCCCGGTTGCAAGGTGGGTAAGAAATCTGATCAATGATGCACGGACCAACGCCGCCGTAGTAGGAGTAGCCGCCATAGGTGTTCCAACCTTGTTCGACCAGTGGTCGATTCATAATCACGTACGCTGCCGTCGAATTTGGATCCCACACGGTGAGCAAAATGTAACTCGCAGCTTCAGGCCCGGCTTGAAGTTTGATGAGGTAGTCACCCGGGACAAATGCAGAAGTAATCTTCATCGCGATCGAAGGCGACCAGTTGGAACAACTCACCATGTTGACGCTTGCATCGAGCGGACAAGCCGGTTGCACCGTTCCCTCAGTAACTGGTGACTGCCAAATTTGACGGGCGCCAAGACCTTGGTACCAACCCATGCGAAAGGCCGTTGCAGTGAAAGTAGGAAGATGAGTATTCACGTACAAGTTCACGGTGTCGCCCACTTGCGCGTACGTTGTGCCAGCGAATCCCTGAACTGCAGTCACTGAAGTCTTGGCTTTAATCCGCCACTCAGTTGTTCCAGGTTGATTGTTCTCAGCGATTATTTGCTTCGACGTCACGCCGTTGGCGCTGAGAGTTGCCGTACTGTCACTGGCCTGTGCGGGGAGAGAAAGCAGGGACGAAACTATGACTGCTACCAAGACTCCAAGCGCGCTACGTCGCACCTTTGAATCATTGGTAGCAGTCACACACATTCCTAAGACCTACTTATTCTGTCGCCTCAACTGCAACGTGCGGAATAATCTTGTCGAGCCACTTGGGCATCCACCAGTTTGCTTTTCCAATTGCGTGCATGATTGCTGGAACGAGAATGGTGCGAAGGATGAATGCGTCAAGAAGCACTGCTCCACCAAGTCCGATTCCGAACTCTGCAATAACGCGCTGTCCGCCGAAGGCGAACGAGAAAAACACTGAGATCATGATGAGCGCAGCTGCTGTGATGATGCGCCCCGTGTTGGCCTGGCCACGCGAAATGGCGAGTTCGTTGTCACCAGTGTTAACCCATTCTTCGTGCATACGTGACACTAAGAAGACCTGGTAGTCCATTGAAAGACCAAACAGAATGGCAATCATGATGACCGGAAGGAATGCTTCCACTGGACCCGATCCAGCCTTAATAAGTGAACTGCCCCAGCCCCACTGGAATACCGCAACTACGAGACCGAACGATGCCGCAACTGCGAGCAAGTTCATTGCGGCAGCGACAAGTGGCACGAGCAAGCTTCTGAAAGCAATCATGAGGAGCAAGCAACCAAGGATCACAATCACCGTTAGGAAGAGTGGAATCTTTGAGTCGAGAATGTTTGCAAAGTCTTTAGTGATTGCGGTCTGTCCACCTACGTAAATGTGAGTTCCAGAAGTTGACGTTGCTTTAGGAACGTAGACATTTCTGATGGTGTCAATCAGGTGGTTGGTCGCTGAAGACTGAGGGCTCGTTTTCGAGATAACCGTAATGAGACCGACTGTGCCCTGGGGATTCACAAACACAGGGAGAACTGCAGCGATGTCTGGATCGCTCTTCAGTGATGTAGCGAGTGAGTTGAGTGCAGCTACGTCCTTCTCGTTGTGAATTGCACCAACAACGCTAAGTGGACCATTGAATCCTGGGCCGAAACCTTCAGCTAATAGGTCGTACGCCATTCGAGTGGTTGATCCAGCAGGATCAGTTCCTTGGTCTGAGCTTCCAAGTTGCAGTGAAAGCACTGGCACAGAAACGAGCAGAATTGCGGCGATTGCAGCAAGCGAAAGAATCTTTGGTCGACGTGCAACAAATGCGGACCAGCGCTGCCATCCACCAGCAACCACAGCAGCTTCAGGTCCATTGTTCTTGAGAGAGCGACGTTCTTTGCGACTCAGTACGCGAAACTTTTGGAATCCAAGTAAGGCTGGCAGCAGCGTTAGTGAAGCAGTCATCGTAATGACAACGGTGAGCGCTGCAGAAATTCCTACACCATTGAGGAATGAGAAGCCGAGTACGAGCATGCCCAGTAGTGCAATGCACACCGTGGATCCAGCGAACAGTACCGCACGTCCTGAAGTGTTGATTGAAGAAATGATCGAGTCCTCAACGCTCATACCTTGTTTGAGGTTTTGTCTACTTCTGGTGACGATGAACAGCGCGTAGTCAATACCTACACCCAGTCCAATTAGTGAGCCAAGAATTGGTGCGAAATCGGCAATCGAAAGTGCGTGACTGAGCAACGTTGTTGCACCAGATGCAATTCCGAGTGCGAAGAGAGCAATACCAAGAGGTAGCAACATCGCAAAGAATGAACCAAAGGCGAGGAGCAAGACAATCGCTGTTGCGATCAGACCACCCAGTTCGCCAGGGCTTCCCTTAGGTGAATTGAGTTGACCAAAGGCAGGACCACCAAAAACAACTTCGAGTTGCTTTGATGCAATTTTTGATGCACTTGTCTGAACTGCTTTTATCTTCGAAGTGCTGAGTGCGTGGGCGTACTTGGTAAAGGTAACTGAGGCGTAAGCAATTGTGCCTGTTTTGTTCATCTGAACTGCACCCGGGCACATTGCGCCAACGTGGTCACAGAATGGTGAAACAACGCTGGCAACTTCTGGCAGCATTGCAACTTTGCCAAGCATCGTGTTGATTGCTGCTCGGTCAGTCTCTAATGTGCCACTCGTTGCGTGGAACACAATTTGGTCAACGTCACCAGATTTCGCTTTGAATCCATCCTGGAGCAGCTTGGTGGCCAAAATGGAATTCGTATTTGGTAACGAGAAGTTGTTCTGGTAGGCAGAACCTACAGACGACGACACTGCACTAATGCCAACAAAGAGCAGGATCCAGACAATAAGGACGTACCAACGATGGCGAACAGCAAAACGAGCGAGGGATTTCATTACTTCTCCTGAAGTGATTGAGGGGGGCACCGAGTAAAATCAAGGTGTGCAAAATGCATAGCTATCTTAGGGGTGAATGTGGCGCGAACAGACGACTGGCCTGCGCGCTTCCCTGGCCATGTGTTTCCTCAAGTTATTCCGGTTCCTGACGACATTCAGCCAGGTAACCCTGCGCCATGGTCGGATTTAAAAGAATCTGCACGAAGTGGTTTCACACTTCTAAGAATTGAATCTTCTCTCCGAAACGCAAATCGTCACCTCGATAATTCACCGCTGCCTGGCGATCCTCTTGAAATGGCTGCAGTTGCTGATGCTAAAAAACAAGAAATAACGCGTCGCTCGGCCGTGCTGGTAGCGCTATTCGAAGAAGATGGTGAAGCTCACGTGGTGCTCACGAGACGCTCATTTGAAATGAGACATCACAGTGGTGAAGTGGCACTCCCTGGCGGGCGCAGCGATCTCAACGAGACTCCGGTCGCTACGGCACTGCGTGAAGCGCAGGAAGAGGTCGGACTCAATCTTTCTGAAGTGCGAACAATTGGTTGGCTAAGTCCAATCGTCACGTTCGCTTCAGGTTCAGCCATCTGGCCCGTTGTTGCAGTGCTTGACAGACGCCCAGAACTAGTCCCAGATCCGGTTGAGGTTGACCGTGCATTCACGATCTCTCTAAAAGACCTCGTCGCAGACGAGAAGTTTTTAGAAGAACGCTGGCGCCGTGACCTCGCACGACCAGGATCCGATGAAGAAGGCTATTTCCCGCTGTATTTTTTTGCCGTTCCCGGCGACATCATCTGGGGCGCGACCGCTCGTGTTCTAACGGAACTGCTCTGTTTACTCTGTGAGGTTCCCTGGCCCGACGCAAACCGGTCCTGGGGCTAAGCCCTTCGGGTAGATTGTTCTCTAACGCAAACCACTTTTTGGTTGCTGTTTTCTATAAACGGAGGAAATCATGGCGGAAGTAGAGATTGGTATCTCCAAATCAGCGCGTCAAGCGTACGGATTTGATGACATTGCAATTGTTCCGTCACGACGTACTCGTGACCCCGAAGACGTAGACATCTCATGGCAGATTGACGCTTACAAGTTCGAGCTCCCAGTTCTTGGATCAGCCATGGACGGTGCGATGTCGCCAACCACTGCAGTAGAACTCGGACGACTCGGTGGGCTCGGGGTTTTAAACCTCGAAGGTCTCTGGACTCGTTACGAAGACCCGACTGCGCTCTTCGAAGAAATTGCTGAACTCGAAGACGACAAGGCAACTGCTCGGATGCAGCAGATGTACTTAGAGCCAATCAAGCTCGAACTCGTTGGTGAGCGTATTCGCCAGATGAAGCAAGCCGGAGTAACTACTTCTGCTTCAGTCACACCTGCACGCACTGACTGGATGGCTAAGACCATTCTTGATGCTGGACTCGACATTCTTGTTATCCAAGGGACCGTTGTTTCTGCGGAGCACGTTTCAAAAACTGTTGAGCCACTCAACTTGAAGAAGTTCATTCGAGAGTTTGAACTTCCAGTAATCGTTGGTGGATGTGCCAGCTACCAAGCAGCACTACACCTCATGCGCACTGGCGCTGCTGGAGTACTCGTTGGTGTTGGTCCAGGTAACGCTTGCACCTCACGTGCAGTCCTAGGAATTGGTGTGCCACAGGCAACTGCAATTGCCGACGTTGCAGGAGCTCGAATGCGCCACCTTGATGAAACGGGTGTGTACGTTCACGTAATTGCTGACGGTGGAATGAGTAAGGGTGGCGACATTGCAAAGGCGATTGCTTGTGGCGCTGATGCGGTGATGATTGGCTCACCTCTTACCTCTGCGCAAGAAGCACCGGCTAGAGGTTTCCACTGGGGCATGGCAACATTTCACCCAACGCTTCCTCGCGGTACTCGTGTTCGTACACAAGTACGCGGCTCGCTCAAGGAAGTACTCCTCGGGCCAGCTAACGAGAACGACGGTCGTCTCAACTTGTTTGGAGCTCTTCGCACGTCAATGGCCACATGTGGTTATGAGTCGTTGAAGGAATTCCAGAAGGCTGAGATCATGCTCGCCCCATCGCTACAAACTGAAGGAAAGCAGTTGCAGCGCTCCCAGGGCGTAGGCATGGGACATTGAGCGACAACGTACTTGTCGTTGACTTCGGCGCTCAATACGCCCAACTAATAGCTCGTCGTGTGCGTGAAGCACACGTGTATTCAGAAATCGTTCAGAGTTCAATCACTGCTGAGCAAGTAAAGGCAAAATCACCAAGTGCGATCATCTTGTCGGGTGGTCCTAAGTCGGTCTACGAAGTTCCTGCCCCCTCGCTGGATCCAGCAATCTACGAACTTGGTATTCCAATACTCGGGATTTGTTACGGTGCGCAGCTCATGGCCCAACAACTCGGTGGGGAAGTATCACGAACTGGAGCTGGAGAATACGGTCGTACCGAACTCTCGCTCAGCGGAGATTCATCCTTAATGACCGGATGGCCAAGTGCCACCACGTGTTGGATGAGCCACGGAGACGCAATCTCAAAGACTCCTGAAGGCTTTGTAATAACTGCCTCAACACCAGAAGCACCAGTCGCAGTTATGGAGAACAAGTCTCGTCGACTTCACGCGGTGCAGTTCCACCCAGAAGTTGTTCACTCTGAGCGCGGTCAAGAGATCATTGTTAATTTCCTTCACAACGTTGCGGGCATTGCTCCTACTTGGACGAATACCTCGATCATTGACGAACAGGTTGCCTTAATTAAGAAGCAAGTGGGCGACGAAAAAGTTCTCTGCGCACTATCTGGTGGCGTTGACTCTGCTGTTGCTGCGGCACTGGTGACCAAGGCGATTGGCAAGCAACTCACGTGTGTATTTGTAGACACTGGTCTGATGCGAAAGAACGAAGGCGAGCAGATTGAAGAAACCTTCATGCGCCAGTTCGGTGTTGACCTTATTCATGTAAGAGCATCAGACCGATTTTTTGATGCACTAGCGGGCGTCACTGACCCAGAGCGCAAGCGCAAGATTATTGGTGAGTTATTTATTCGCGAGTTCGAACAAGTTGCTCGTGACTTGGCTGAAGGTGGCAACGGCCCACGCTTCTTGGTGCAGGGGACCTTGTATCCAGACGTTATTGAATCGGGATCTGGTCACGCTGCGAACATTAAGAGTCACCACAATGTTGGAGGTCTCCCTGAAGACTTGTCGTTCGATCTTATTGAACCACTTCGTGCACTCTTTAAAGATGAAGTTCGCCAAGTCGGCTCAGAGTTAGGGCTCCCTGACGAAATCGTTTGGCGCCAACCTTTCCCAGGTCCAGGACTCGGTGTGCGCATTGTTGGTGAAGTTACTAGGGAGCGCGCAGAAATCCTCAGGAACGCTGACTATGTGGTCGTTGATGAGATTAAAAAAGCTGGTCTCTACCGAGAACTATGGCAAAGCTTCGCCGTGTTACCAGCAGTGCGTACTGTTGGCGTCATGGGAGATGGTCGCACGTACGCGTATCCAATCATCATTCGCGCCGTCACTAGTGACGATGCAATGACCGCCGACTGGGCACGACTGCCCTACGACGTGATTGAGTCAATCGCGAACCGGCTTATTCGTGAAGTTGAGGGTGTAAACCGTGTTGCACTCGACGTCACGAGTAAACCACCAGGCACCATTGAGTGGGAGTGAGTAGTAACTCGTTTTCCGACGAGTCGCTGTTCGCTGACGCCACACCCGTCGCAACACGACCCGATCCATCGTCACTGCTAAGTGACCTCACCGAGCCACAGCACCGTGCTGTTATTCAGCGCGGTGGCCCATTGCTCGTTATTGCTGGAGCGGGGTCAGGAAAGACACGGGTACTGACTCGTCGCATTGCGCACATCTTGGCCACTGGAGATGCTCGCCCTTACGAAATAATGGCCATCACCTTTACTAACAAGGCCGCTGACGAAATGAAGAAACGCGTTATTGAGCTCGTTGGCGCTGACGCAGAAAAAATGTGGGTGTCGACGTTTCACTCCGCCTGTCTTCGCATGCTTCGCATGAACGCAGAAGTTCTCGGGTACCAGCGCGGCTTCACAATTTATGACGCCGGCGACGCCGAAACTGCAGTTGATCGAATCATGAAAGAACTCAACATTGACACCAAGCGCATTTCGCCGCGAAGTGTCTACTCAGCTATTTCTGCTGCGAAGAATGAAATGCTCACCCCTGCAATGTACGCGGACCGAGCTCATGGCGATGACCCGAATCACCGTCGCATTGCAGAAATCTATCGTTTGTACTCTGAGCGCTTAATGCTCGCTAACGCGATGGACTTTGACGATCTTTTGCTTAACGCGGTGCTCATGATGAAGAAGGATCCAGGAGTTCTTCACTCGTATCAGAGTCGATTTAAGTATTTGTTAGTTGACGAGTTCCAAGACACAAACGGTGTGCAGAATGAACTCGTATTAATGCTCGCAGCTGAGCACCGTAACCTCTGTGTGGTTGGAGACTCAGACCAGTCGATCTACCGCTTTAGAGCAGCGGACGTTAGAAACATCCTGCAATTCGAACAGCGGTTCCCAGACGCCGACGTGATCTTGTTGGAGCAAAACTTCCGCTCGAGTCAAACGATTTTGGACGCTGCTAACGCTGTCATTGAGAAGAACGCCAGTCGTCACGCCAAGAATCTCTTCACTGAACGTGGGCAAGGGGAGAAGATTCGTCTCTACCGCGCAGGTGATGAATACGACGAAGGTCGCTGGATCGCTGGTGAGCTTCGTCGCATGAAGAACTCTTACAACGTTGGCTGGAGTGACATGGCGGTGTTCTACCGCACTAATGCCCAGAGTCGTGTGCTCGAAGAAGAAATGCTTCGTGCCAACATTCCATACCGCGTTATCTCTGGAATGCGTTTCTATGATCGCAAGGAAATCAAGAATGCACTGGCGTATGCGCGACTCATTGTTAACCCTCACGATGAAGCCTCAGCGCGACGAGTCATTAATGAACCAAAGCGTGGGCTTGGTGACGGAGCACTGGCGAAATTGAGTGCGTATGCAGCAGAAAACGGTATGTCTTTCGCAGAAGCACCGCACTACGCCAAGGCCGCCGGTCTCACGAGTAAGGCACTTAACGGCGCAACACAGTTCGCATTGATGCTTGATCAACTTCGCGCCATGGCCAATGACCTAACGCCACGAGAAATGATTGACGCCATTGTGAGAGAAAGCGGTATGGGAGATGCCCTTCGTGCAGAGAACTCAGACGAAGCAACTTCTCGACTAGAAAACCTCGGCGAACTTGCTTCAGCTGCTTCGCAGTACGACACGTTGATGGATTTCGTTGAGCGAATGGCCCTTGTCGCTGACTCGGATCAACTGGACGGTGGGTCCGGGGCGATTTCACTTATGACGCTGCACGTTGCAAAGGGCCTTGAGTTCCCGGTCGTAGTGATCACGGGCCTCGAAGAAACGATATTCCCGCATCGTCGTGCACTTTCTGATGAAGCAGAACTCGAAGAAGAACGGCGACTTTGCTACGTCGGAGTTACTCGTGCCATGCATCACTTGGTGCTGACGCATGCCTGGAGTCGCACAATGTGGGGTAACCGTGCTGACGCTATTGCCAGTCGTTTTTTGATGGAAATTCCTAGTGAGCTCCTTGATGATGTTTCAACAACACAGCCAACACGACGATCGAGTTTCTCAAGTGATGAAGGATTTGTTGGTCGCAGAAGTGAATTCACTGAAGGTCGTGCGTTTGGAACTGGTGCCGCACCTCCGGTTCGCTCAACTGGTGCTGAAAAGTTAGCGCTGAGTGTTGGAGAAAAAGTGATTCATGACCGCTACGGCGCTGGTGTCGTGGTGAGCGTTGACGGCGAAGGATCACACGCGAGAGCTGCCGTGAACTTTGAGGAACATGGGACAAAACAGTTAGTTTTAGCCATGACGCCACTACGTCGCGCCTAGTTCCTAAACCTTAAATAAGAACGTAACTTTTAACGAAATTAAGTGCGAGAATGGTTGCTCATGAATTCTCGTCGCCCCGGCTTTCGACCTCCAGCGCCACCACGACCTACTCGACTTGAGTCGGTGGTGTACTTGCGACGTCGCATCCTCACCGTCGCTGCAATCTTCTCAGTGCTAGTTGTTGGTTACTACGGTGTCACTCTGGGCGCTGCGCTAACGAATCCATCGCTCGGGGCGAGTTCATCTGCGCGTGCAGCTGAGTGGGGACGAGAAAATGGACTTAGTTTCTTAGTTACGTGGGCAGAAAACCTTGCCTACAAAATCAATCCGCCAAAGGTCGGTGGTGCGCCTACGAGTTCTCAATTCGGCTCTGGTCCTACCGCGGTGAAAATTCCTGCCGGCGGTCACCTACCAACGCCAATCAATATTGTTTCTCCAGCGGCAAATCCGTTACCGGGCGAAGGTGTCTGGCACATCGTTGGTCGTGAAACTGCGAGTGGCGTGCCAACAATGTATGAAGCGTTTGTGAGACCTGATGCGATACACACGAGTTACGTTGTTGGCGCTGTGTGGATGGACCCAACATTGCTAAAGGCGCAGCTCTATTCAGGTTCACAAATTCCTGGAGGTGGACCGTACAAATTCACGGCACCAGTAAAGCCTGCAGACTCAAAGAATTTGGTGGCGTCATTCAATGCTGGTTTTAGAATGAATGACGCTGAAGGTGGTTATTACACCCAAGGCAAAACAATAATTCCCCTTGTCAATGGAGCGGCCTCAGACGTTGTTTTCAAGGATGGAACAATGACTGTGGGTAAATGGGGTCGCGACGTTGCCATGAACAACCAAATCGCCTCGGTTCGACAAAACCTTGTTCTCATTGTGGATAACGCTAAGCCCGTACCAGAAATAAATTCCGGTAGCACTAAAGCTTGGGGCGTAACAGTTCACAACGCATATGCGGTGTGGCGATCTGGCATTGGTGTCACAAGAAACGGTGCAATCATCTACGTTGGTGGTCCTTCGATGACCATCGCTGACCTAGCGAATGTGCTGGTTCGTGCGGGCGCGTATCGCGCAATGGAAATGGACATCAACACTGACTGGGTGACGTTCTCATCATTCACCGGGCCGCTTAACAAAGTGACAACTGGAGCTGATGGTAGGTCGCTACTGCCCGCAATGACAGAGGGACCGAGTCACATTTTTGCCTCGTGGTGGCAACGTGACTTCTACACAATGAACCTGCGCAGTAATCAAACTGTCACCAAGGCCAAGCACTAACGCTTCATCAACTTTTGCCAGATCTGATTTGGCATCAGGCGCATGGCAACAGCAACGTACTTAAGAATCGGTGGACTCCAAATAACCAAGTCTCCACTCGCGAGACCACGCATAGTGTTCTCAGCCACTTCATTAACGCCAGTAGTAAATGGAGCTTCCTTTTGTCCGGTCGTCATCTTGGAGCGAACAAAGCCTGGACGAAGTAGTTGCAATGTCACGCCAGTGCCCTTTAGTGACTCTGCGATACCTTGACACAAACGGTCGAGTCCAGCTTTGGCGCCAGAGTAGAGATACGCGTCACGGTAGACGCGTACTGATGCAACTGAAGAGATAACCAGAATTCTTCCGCTACCTTGGGCTACGAGACGACGACGAATTTCTCCGAGCGCAGCAACTGGCCAGGTGTAATTCACATCTGCCATGCGCGCTGAACCGAGTGGATCATTTTCAAGTTCGCGCTGATTACCAAGCAGACCAACAGCGATGATCACGAGGTCAACGTTTTCTCCAACTTTGTCGAACGCTGCGGAGACAACTTCTCCGGCCTTAGCAACTTCTTCAGCTTGAAAGAGCAGCGTGTCGGTCTTCGTCGCGCCGTACTCTTGAGCTTCTTTAGCGGATTCGTCTAGGAGTTGCTGGTTTCTTCCAGCGAGCACGACCGTGTGTGCGCGTGCGGTGCAGAGTTTCTTAGTGATTGCTCGTGCGATGTCCGAGCTTCCTCCGAGCACGATGACGTTTTGTGGTTGACCGAATGCATTTTCCATGTTTTATCTTCCTATGTGGAGCCGACGACTTAGGTCACTTATCAGGCGATCTTCAGGGTCGACTCGATTTTTTACGTTAAGAAATTCATCAAGACGTGGGTACATTGCACGAACTTTCTCGTGACTGAGTCTGGAATCTTTGGCGAAGTAAATACGACCACCAGCACTGAGCACCATTTCATCGAGATCATCTAAAACCTGAGGCAGCGCACTTGGACCAACTGGCAGGTCCAGCGCAAGTGTCCAACCTGGCATCGGGAACGACAGCATTCCGTCATTAGAAGCGCCAAAGCGCTTTAGGACTGCGAGAAAACTCGGCACTCCAGAAGATGAGAGTCGCTCAATTGCTTTTTTCACTGTTTCGCCGGCGTTGTCTGGAACAGCGAACTGATACTGCACAAAGCCACGCTTGCCGTAGAGGCGGTTCCAATCACGCACACCGTCGAGTGGGTGAAAGAACGCTGACAGTGATTGTGGTTGGCCGACCTTTTTCTTCGGCGCAGCGCGGAACCACAATTCATTAAAAGCCTTAATAGTGAATGTATTCAACAGACCGCTTGGTGCGTTGAAGGGAACAAATAGCTTTGCGGGCTTGGGGCCTTCGAGACGCTTTGTCGAGTCGTCTTTGGGGGCATGGTCACCTCTTGTGAGGATGGCGCGACCCATAGAGGACCCTTTGCTCATGCAGTCAACCCAGGCAACGGAGTATTTGTAGGCATCGTCGCCACTTTGCATGGCGGCCATCACTGCGTCAAGGTTTGCAAATCGTTCGGTGTCAACGAGCACGTGACTTGATTCAATTTTCAGCATCTTCAAGGTAACGGTGGTGATCACACCAGTGAGACCCATGCCACCGATCGTGGCCCAGAAGAGTTCGGCGTCATTGTTTGGAGAAATTGTTACCGCACCTTTTGGAGTAACGAGGCGCATCTCTAGAACATGGTTTCCAAATGATCCATCAACGTGGTGATTCTTTCCGTGCACGTCTGCAGCCACAGCACCACCCAGCGTGACTTGGCGAGTTCCCGGAGTTACTGGGACAAACCAACCCTGGGGGATGGAGAAACTTAAGAGTTCATCAATTGATGTTCCGGCACCAACTGTGACAACGCCATCATTCGAAATGACTCCAACGCCGTCTAGGTCACGGTTGTCAATAACGGTGCCACCACCAAGTTGTGCAGCGTCACCGTAACTACGACCAAGACCACGCGCAATGTAGCGCTTAGCGGTACTCATGTCCTTTATAACTTCTAGTTCTGTGGCGGGACTGACGACGTCGCTCACTGACGGTGAGGTGCGTCCCCACCCGTACAGGGTTTCTTTACTCATCCGTAGATACCTATGTAGACGAGTGCGATCCAGATAAGTCCGAGAACTTGAACAACACGGTCATGCAACACGAGGTCTTCTGGTGACTGACCGTTGCCTGCTTCAGCAGATCTCATGATGAAAAGAATTGCGAACACCACCGGAATAACTGTGAGTCGAATAGGGACAATATTGTGATGCACCGACGACAGTCCAGTTGACGAAGTATCAAAGGCCCAGAGACAATATCCAGTAACGACAACCGTTGCGCACAAGGTGAGCGCCGAGTGCAAGAACTGGGGCGTGTACTCAGACAGAACTTGCCTAGTCCCACGTACCCCGACATTCTTTAGCTCACTCGACCTCTTTCCCGTTACCAAGAACAGCGCACCAAAAGAAATAACGACGAGGAACCACGTTGATACAAAAAGGTGTGACGCAACTGCTCCGGCGTAGGCACGCAGGAAGAAGCCACTCGCTACTGCGCCGAACTCCAGTACTGGAACTTGCTTCAAGAACATTGAGTACGAAACTGAAATAACGAGATAGAGCCCGAGAATCAACAGCAATCCTTGTGGGTGCCAAATAGCGGAGGCAACTACGAAGGCAACAATTGCGAGAGCCAAGGATGCTGCGTACGCGGTGCCCTTGGAAAGCTGGCCGGAGGCAATTGCGCGGTATTGCTTCTTTGGGTGTTGACGATCTTGTTCAATATCACGAAGGTCGTTGAGAATATAAATGGCTGAAGAGAGCGCACAGAAGGAAACAAATGCGGCGCCGGTGTGTCGAAGTACCCCAGCATTGTGAATTTCGCCAGCGGCGGCGGGGGCCACTCCAATCAGGACATTTTTTACCCACTGGACGGGGCGCATTGCTGAAATAAGGGCGCGCAGTGGTCCTCGGGTGGTCTGTGGGTTACGGCTCACCCCTCTAACGCTACTAAGTGGGATTTACCTAGTGTTTCCACTTGGAATTGACGGGTGTTTAGGCCATCTATGATGAATGGCGATGGAGCGCACATATCGAGTCGTAGTAGCCAAACCTGGCCTTGATGGCCATGATCGTGGCGCCAAAGTCATAGCCCGCGCTCTTAGAGATGCCGGGTTTGAAGTCGTCTACACCGGACTTCACCAAACTCCAGAGCAAATTGTTCAAGCAGTTATTCAAGAAGACGCTGACTCACTTGGACTCTCGCTGCTTTCTGGGGCTCACCTCGTTCTCGTTCCTCGAATTATGGATCTCTTGAAGGCCAATGGTCGTGAAGATGTGCTGCTACTTGTTGGTGGCATCATTCCTGAAGACGACATTGCTCCGCTTGAAAAGTTAGGTGTGGCTCGAGTCTTTACTCCGGGCTCATCACTTGGAGAAATTGGTNCGTGGCTCGAGTCTGCACTCGANGCACGTGAAAAATCGCAGTTGTAGTACTTCGTTTTATCCCCCGAAATGAAAGAACAGTAAATGGACCTTTTTGAATATCAAGGAAAGCAGTACTTCTCGCGTTACGGCATTGCAGTATCGCCTGGTGATGTAGCTGACACAGTGGAAGAAGCTGTGGCTGTTGCCGAGCGCATTGGCTACCCAGTCGTTGTAAAGGCGCAGGTAAAAGTCGGTGGTCGTGGAAAAGCTGGTGGAGTAAAGCTCGCTGACAACATTGACGAAGTTCGCCTTCACGCTGGAAACATTCTCGGGCTCGACATTAAGGGCCACATTGTTCGTCGCATCTGGATTGAGCGCTCGAGTGACATCTCGAAGGAGTACTACGCATCATTCACCCTTGACCGTCCGAACAAGACACACCTCGGCATGTTGAGTGCACAAGGTGGCGTTGAGATCGAAGTTGTTGCTGAAGAGAACCCAGACGCCATTGCGTTCTTGTCAATTGATCCAGTTTGTGGACTCGACATTGAAACGTCACGTCGCTGGGTTGCTGAGGCGAACCTCGATGAAGTTGCTCGTGAGCAAGCAGCGCAGATCCTGGTAAAGCTCTACGAGTGCTACACCCAGGGTGACTGCGACCTCGCAGAAATCAACCCACTCATTCTCACTCCAGACAACAAGGTTCACGCACTTGACGCCAAGGTGACTTTGGACGAGAACGCTTCGTACCGTCACCCAGAATGGGAAGAGTACCGCGCCACAGAAACTGAAGACCCTCGCGAAAAGATGGCGAAAGAAAAGGGACTTAACTACATTGGCCTCGATGGTGACGTGGGAATTATCGCCAACGGTGCCGGACTCGCAATGTCAACACTTGACGTTGTTAACCAGGTCGGTGGCAGTGCCGCAAACTTCCTCGACATTGGTGGTGGAGCAAACGCTGACGTTATGGCTTCCGCTCTTGAAGTTATTAACGCTGACCCTAAGGTCAAGGTCATCTTCGTAAACATCTTCGGTGGAATTACCCGAGTGGACGATGTCGCCAACGGTGTCCTCGAAGCACTGAAGCGCGTGAAGATCGATTCACCAATTGTCCTTCGTCTTGATGGAACAAATGCGGTTGAGGGACGTTCAATTCTTGCCCCTCACCTCAACAACAAATTGATTATGGAACCCACTATGTTGGACGCCGCACGCAGTGCCGTGGCCTTCACGAAATAAGGACTGAAGATGAGTATTTTTGTAGACGAAAACACCAAGGTAATTGTTCAAGGTATTACCGGAGGGCAGGGACGTTTTCACGGACTTCGTAACCGTGACTACGGCACCAAGATTGTCGGAGGAGTAACGCCAGGCAAGGGTGGCACTGATGTTGATGGCATTCCTGTTTTCAACTCTGTGAAAGAAGCAGTAGCTGCCACAGGAGCCACTGCATCATTCGTGTCAGTTCCACCAAAGTTTGCTGCTGCAGCAATTCTTGAAGCTGCTGAAGGCGGCATCACGTTCATTGTTTGCATTACTGAAGGAATCCCAGCTCACGATGAAGCGATTACCTATAACCGTCTCGTCGAAGAGTACCCAGGCGTGCGACTCCTTGGTCCTAACTGCCCAGGCATCATCAGCCCCGGAAAATGCAACATTGGAATTACTTCTGGTGACATTGCGCTACCTGGTGGACCAGTGGGAATCGTTTCTCGCTCGGGAACTCTTACCTACCAAGCACTGCACGAACTCAGCCAGCAAGGTATTGGCCAGACAACATGCGTAGGAATCGGTGGAGACCCAGTTCCTGGAACAAACTTCATTGACTGCCTCGCTGCTTTCGAAGCTGACCCTGAAACTAAGGCCGTCATGATGATTGGTGAAATCGGTGGTTCTGAAGAAGAGCGTGCCGCTGAATGGATCAAGGCCAACATGACGAAGCCAGTCGTTTCGTACATCGCTGGTGTTACTGCTCCTCCGGGAAAGAAGATGGGCCACGCTGGTGCCATCATTTCTGGATCTAAGGGAACAGCACAGGCCAAGATGGACGCACTTCGTGAAGCTGGGGTGCACGTTTGTGCGAACCCTACAGAAGCCGGTCAGAAGATGGTCGAAATCGTTAGGGCAATGTAACGCATTGACCAATGTTCGTCTCTGCGTTTTGGTGTCGGGTTCTGGCACCATCCTTGAAGCAATGCTTCACGCAGGAATCGACGTGGCACTTGTTGCATCAGACCGTCCGTGTCGCGGACTCGAAATTGCAGAACACGCAGGAATCCCTGCGCTGTTAATTGACCGTGCGCAGTATGGCGGATTCTCAAAATCATTTGACCGTGATGGCTACAGTGACGCTCTCACCAAGATCCTGGTGTCAAACAACATTGACCTCATTGCCATGGCTGGCTTTGGCACCATTACTTCGAAGGTATTTCACGAGGCATTCCCGGGCAGAGTTCTAAATACGCATCCGAGCCTGCTCCCAGATTTCAAAGGCTGGCATGCGGTGAAGATGGCGCTTGAGGCTGGGGCGAGTGAGTCTGGGTGCACGGTGCACATCGCGACCGAGCAACTTGATGACGGACCAATCTTGGCGCAGGCTCGAGTACCAGTTCTCAGCTCAGACGACGAGAACTCGCTCCATGAGAGAATTAAAGAAGTCGAGCGTGATCTGTACCCCCAAGTAGTTACTAGGGTGATGGCGTCACTTTCAAACGGTATTGAACCGTCTGAATTACAAGGGGAGAGTCAGTGAGAGCACTACTAAGCGTCTACGACAAGACCGGTCTCATTGACTTCGCTAAGGGCTTGCACGCAATGGGTATTGAACTCGTTGCATCTGGCGGCACTTCTACGCAACTCACGGAAGCGGGAATTTCACACCTCGACGTTTCGCAAGTTACTGGTTTCCCAGAGATGATGGATGGGCGCGTTAAGACGTTGCACCCACGAATTCACGGTGGAATCCTGGCCGATCGCTCGAAGCCTTCTCACGTTGAAGCTCTTGGTGAGCACAAGATTGACGCAATCGACATCGTTGTTTGTAACCTCTACCCATTCAGTTCTAACCCTTCGATTGAACTCATTGACGTAGGTGGACCAACAATGGTTCGTGCAGCGGCGAAGAATCACAAGCACGTAGGAATCGTTACAAGTCCTTCTCAGTATGAAGATGTACTTAAAGAGCTCCAAGAGAACGGAAAACTTTCTGACGCTACCCGTCACGCACTCGCTCGTGCTGCTTTCGCTCACACCGCTACGTATGACGGTGAAATTGTTGCGTGGCTTGACGGTGGTGGAGAAATTGGAACTACACCAAGTGACGTCGATGCTGTCGTGCCCCAGACGCTGCACATCTCGCTCGAACGCGCTGAAACGGTTCGCTACGGAGAGAATCCTCACCAGATCGGTGCTCGTTACCGTGTCAGTGGATCGACACCGTGGTGGGACGGCGTTGTTCAACACGCTGGAACTGCGCTTTCGTATCTAAACCTCTTTGACGCCGACGCTGCGTGGCGCCTTGTTCACGAACTGCAACACGACGCACCAACAAAGAGTGCGGTTGCCATCATTAAGCACGCGAATGCTTCAGGTGCTGCTGTGGGTGACTCACTCGCTGATGCGTTTAACAAAGCACTCGCGGCCGACCCGCAAAGTGCCTTTGGTGGCATTGTCGCAATTGCTGGCAACCTGGATAATGAATTAGCGACTCTTATTGCGAGTGGCCCCCAGGCTGACGTCATCATTGCTTCAAGTTTCAGCGATGACGCAATCACGACACTTGTTTCAAGACGAAAAGCAACGCGACTGCTTAGTGCACCTGCTCCCGAACCACTTGGTCTATCGATTCGAACCTTCGGAGACACTGCACTTGTGCAGAATGCTGACGAGCTACTGGTGCCACCAAGTGAGTGGAAGTGCGTCACTGAAAAGAAGCCAACCCCCCAGCAACTGGAAGACCTCGTTATTGCGTGGCGAGTTTGTGCACGAACGACTTCAAACGCAATTGTCATTGCCAGAGACGGTGTCGCAGTTGGAATCGGTGCGGGCCAGCAATCGCGCGTGTTCTCAGCAAACATTGCTTCGCAGAAAGCAGGCGACCTTTCAGTAGGTGGCGCAGCAGCTTCAGACGCCTTCTTCCCATTCGCCGACGGCCTCGAGTCACTTACGAGTGTGGGAGTTACCAGCGTGGTCCAGCCCGGAGGATCCGTACGAGACCAGGAAGTTATTGATGCGGCGAATGCAGCCGGTATCGTAATGATGCTCACCGGTGAGCGTCACTTCCGTCATTAGGAGTCCCATGTCAGCTGAACTACTTGATGGAGAGCGCCTAGCTGGTCGCATCAAGATGGAGCTCGCTGACCGTGTGTCTCGACTGAAGGCCGCAGGTCGAAGCGTAGGGCTTGGAACAGTGCTTGTCGGAGACGACGGCCCGAGTGCCAAGTACGTTTCGATGAAGCACGCGGACTGTGAAGAAATCGGCATCACCTCATTTCACGAACACTTGCCGTCGACTGCGACGCAGTCCGACGTAGAAGCAGTAATTGACCGATTTAATGCCGACACAAATGTCCACTCAATTCTCGTGCAACTTCCAATGCCCGCTGGCATCAACGAAGAGCAAATTCTCCTTCGCATTAACCCGGACAAGGACGTCGACGGTCTTCACCCAGTAAATCTCGGACGCCTCGTTATGGGAGCACCCGGTCCACTGCCGTGCACCCCAGCTGGAATAGTTGAGCTACTCATGGCTCACAAAGTTCCAGTCGAAGGAAAGCACGTGGTCGTCATTGGTCGTGGCCTCACTATTGGCCGTCCGCTCTCTCTTCTTCTTGCCATGCGCCGCCCTGGATGCAACGCTGCAGTGACTGTGGTGCACACCGGGGTAGAAGACATGGCGGCGATTGTTAAAACCGCTGACGTGATTGTTGCGGCGGCTGGGGTTGCGGGACTAGTCACACCGGACATGGTGAAGCCCGGGGCCGCTGTTGTGGGCGCTGGCACCAGTTGGTCGGGCAAGAAACTTATGAGTGACGTGAATGAAGACGTTGCCAGCGTTGCTGGTTGGATAACCCCACGCATCGGTGGCGTTGGACCAATGACTCGTGCAATGCTGTTACGTAACGCCGTTCTAGCTGCGGAGAAAATTCGATGACTGAAAAAGATCAATACGGACGAGAGTTCGACAAGAGGCCGTGGGGTAACTTCACGGTGCTCGACGAGACTGCCTTTGATCACAAGGTCAAGCGAATTGTTGTTGAACCGGGTAAGCGTCTGAGCTATCAAAAGCACTCTAGGCGTGCTGAGCACTGGTTCGTAGTTCAAGGAACCGCGACGGTGATTCTGGACGAAGTTGAGTACCAAGTTTCTGAAGGTGAAAGTATTGACGTGAAACTAGGTCAAGCGCATCGCTGCGAAAATAGGACTGACAAGCAAGTTGTGTTTATTGAAGTACAGCATGGTTCGTACTTCGGAGAAGACGACATTGTTCGCCTCGAAGATGATTTCGGTCGCGAATAGTCCGTGCGCATTGATGCTTTATTAGCGAAGGGTATTACTCGTTCATTCGAGTATTTTCCACCAAAGTCTGACGCTGAGAGCGCTCAGCTTTCTACAACGCTTCGCGAACTCGAAGATCTAAATCCCTCTTTTGTTTCCGTCACCTACCGTGGTGGTCGCGAATCACGCCAGCGCACCTTCGACCTCGTTACCCAGATTGAAAAGACTGGTGGAACGTCGGCTATGGCTCACCTCATTTGTGTTGGTCACAGCAAAAACGAAATGCGTGAAATTCTTGGTAACTACAAGGACGAAGGTGTTGAAAATGTAATGGCCCTGGGTGGCGACATTCCAGATGACCCAGCACTCGTGGCATCAGAATTCACGCACGCACTTGACCTCGTAGAACTTGCCCGTGAGGTTGGTGGTTTTTCAATCGGTGTGGCAGCTCACCCGCAGGGCCACCCGAGGTCTCCAGACATGGCGAGTGATCGAAAGTATCTGGCACAAAAAATGCAGCTCGCTGACTTTGCGGTAACGCAGCTGCTCTTCGAAGTAGGAGAGTGGTCAGGTCTAGTAAGCGAACTTGGTGCGCTCGATGTGCTTAAGCCGGTGCTTCCAGGCATCATGCCAGTGACGTCACTCGCGAGCATTGAGCGAATGTCAAAGATGGGCTCGGAAGTGCCATCGGCGCTCGTCAAGAGACTCGAAGACGCCCATGCAAACGGTGGTCCAGACGCTGTTCGCCAAGAAGGAATCAGGGCCGCCACAGAGCTTTGTGAAGGCCTTTTAGAGGCCGGAGCGCCAGGTCTTCACTTCTACACTTTGAACCGCTCCACGGCCACCAGAGAGATCCATAACGCCCTGTTTTCATAGGTGTTTTAGGGCAACGACCCGTGTTTGGATAATTCAAAATCTCGTAGGATGGTGCGGGCCACTGAAGTTAAGTGCTCTGAAATCGCATCAGTAATTGTTGATCTCTTTAGTTAGAACAGTAAGGAAAATAATGAAATCCCCACTACACGTAACCGTCACGGGTGCTGCTGGACAAATTGGCTACCAATTGTTGTTTCGCATCGCTTCAGGACAACTTCTAGGACCAGACCAGCCAGTCGTTTTACGACTTCTCGAAATCGAACCAGCCATGAAGGCACTCGAAGGTGTTGTCATGGAACTCGACGACTGCGCATTCCCGCTCCTTGCAGGAATTGAAGCAACGTCAAGTCTCGACCACGCATTCACGAACACCAACTGGGCACTGCTCGTTGGTTCAATTCCACGTAAGGCCGGCATGGAGCGCGCCGACCTTCTAAACGTGAACGGCGGCATCTTTAAGCCTCAGGGCCAAGCCATTGCCAAGAACGCTGCCTCAGATGTCCGCGTTCTCGTGGTTGGAAATCCTTGCAACACGAACTGTCTCATTGCACGCTCTAACGCTCCAGAAATTCCTGCAGACCGCTGGTTCGCAATGACACGTCTGGACCAGAACCGTGCTGAGACGCAGATTGCTAAGAAGGCTGGCGTTTCGGTTGCTGGTGTTAAGAACCTCGCTATTTGGGGCAACCACTCAGCTACACAGTTCCCAGACTTCGCCAACACCACTGTTGACGCTAAAGCCGTTCCTTCAGTAATTACTGACAGCGCTTGGCTCCAGGGCGACTTCATCACCACCGTGCAAAAGCGTGGAGCAGCGATCATTGAAGCTCGTGGACTCAGCTCTGCAGCTTCTGCTGCGAACGCCGCAATCGACACCGTAGTGAGCCTGACAACTCCAACCGCCGCTGACGACTGTGTTTCAGTTGCCGTTACTTCAAATGGTGAGTACGGAGTGCCAGAGGGACTCACATTCGGATTCCCAATTCAGGCCGATGGCAAGGGTTCATGGAAGGTCAAGGAAGGTTTTAACCTCGATGACTTTGCAAAGGACCGCATCAAGATCACGACTGATGAACTACTTGGTGAGCGCGACGACGTTAAGAAGCTCGGACTTATCTAATCAATCAAATAAAAAACACCCCTCGGCATTGCTGCCGAGGGGTGTTTTTTATTATCTAGTAATTAACCAGCAACAGTTGTAGTTGTTGCTCCACCGTGCTTTCCAGCACCGTGTGTTCCGGTGTGGGTTCCCTTGCCACCGTGGCTTCCGGCCTTGCTGCCAGCATTCTTGCCAGCACCAGTACCTTTTTTGCTGCCAGCGTTAGCACCAGTCCCGGTACCCTTCTTGCTGCCAGCGTGTGTTCCAGGGTTTGTTCCTGCACCTGTGTCAGCGAAAACTACTGAGGCAGTACCAAGTACAACAGTTGCACTTGTAAGTGCTACGGCTGCGACCTTTAGGAGGTTCTTCTTCATTTGACTCCAATCAATTTCGACCAAACTGGCCTACGCATTTTTTAGCAAAGCAACTTTAGAAAAGTATGTGAAACCTCTTAAAAATGGCTACTTTGCGAGTGAATTTTTCGTGACAGCTGGCAGCCTCAGAAATTCTGGGCAATGTAATCGCCGCAGAATACAGAGCGACTTGCGGAAGAATTTACTGACTCAGAGGGTGTGAAGCCTGCAGCCAGCTGAGTAGGGGGACAATTTTGTTGATGTCTCCACGAACTTTGACTCGGCCTTCACGAATGGCAGCCGAGCTGTCAAACGTTCCACCACTGAGTGCTGTTGCGTCACTGTAGGTGAGACGAAGAAGTGCATCAGCCATCAAGTGATCTCCTGGGTCAACTGAAGCACCATCAGACGTCATGGTGAACGTCATGGCGTGAGGAACTGTGTTTGGTGAGTCGTCGAATTCAAGAACGACTCGGTAGGTTGATCCAGAAGCTTCGAACGGCACAGGTCCGGCCTTCTTCAATGATTCGTTAAGACTCTCGAACCAATCACTCGAGAGAAATTCAGCCACGACTTATGGTGCTGGCTGAACTGCGGCCTCAGCTGAGGTCTTCTTAGTCTGGCGGCGGATCTTTCGGCCCAACCATGCAACTGGGTCATAGTTCGCAGCAACAACGCGTTCCTTAAGCGGGATGATTGCATTGTCCGTGATGTGAATACCTTCAGGACACACCTCGGTGCAGCACTTAGTGATGTTGCAGTAGCCAAGTCCCATGTCTTCGCGAACGAATTCACGACGGTCATTCGTGTCGAGAGGGTTCATCTCCAGCTCGGCAATGCGAATGAAGAAACGTGGACCGGCGTAGTTGGCCTTGTTGTCTTCGTGGTCACGAATTACGTGGCAAACGTCCTGGCAGAGGAAGCACTCGATGCACTTGCGAAACTCTTGGCTTCGCTCTACGTCTTCTTGCATCAAGCGGTAGCCGCCTTCAGGCATTGGCTTAGGGAGCAGGGCTGGAATCTTGGCGGCCATGGCGTAGTTAAACGACACGTCAGTCACAAGGTCACGAATGATCGGGAACGTCTTCATTGGAGTAACCGTTACTGGTCCCTCAGGAAGCGTGTCCATACGTGTCATGCACATAAGACGAGGCTTACCGTTGATTTCAGCTGAACATGATCCACACTTACCGGCCTTACAGTTCCAACGGCAGGCGAGGTCTGGAGCTTCAGTTGCTTGAATGCGGTGAATAACGTCGAGGACTACTTCGTTGTCGTTCTGCTCAATCGTGTAGTTCTGAAACTCTCCACCTGACGCGTCACCGCGCCAAATCTTCATTGTTACATCAGCCATTAGTGGGCCTCCTCAAGCAGAGCTTTTAGTTCTTGTGGGATAGGTAGAAGCGGTGACTCGGTAGTTTCGATTGGGCTGTCCCAGTTTCCACCATTTGATGAGTGGGCCAAGTTGAACTTCGAGAATTCCTCACTGGCAGCTGGGAAGTCTTCACGAGTGTGACCACCGCGTGACTCCTTGCGAAGTGAGGCGCCCATCGCCACGGTCTTGCAGACCGCGAGCATGGCAGGCAGGTCAGTAGTGAGGTTCCAGCCTGGGTTGTAAGCGCGTCCACCCTTAACGGCGATGTTCTTCACACGCTCAGTGAACTTTTCTAGTTCAGCTAGAGCAAAGTCGAGTTCGCTCTGTGTACGGATGATTCCAACATTGGCCTGCATCATTTCTTGTAGGTCGTGCTGGATGGTGTACGGGTTCTCGCCTTCAGTGCGCTCAAACGGAGCAAGTGCTTCCTTGATCGCAGCGTCGACGGCGCCTTGGTTGAGTGATGTTGCAGCCTGGCCACTTAGTACGTAGTCAGCAGCACCAGCACCGGCGCGCTTTCCAAAGACAATGAGGTCACTAAGTGAGTTTCCACCGAGTCGGTTGGCTCCGTGCATTCCACCCGCCACTTCGCCAGCGGCAAAGAGACCAGGGGCCGCGGTAGCTGCAGTGTCTGCATCTACTTGCACGCCACCCATGATGTAGTGACAGGTTGGTCCGATTTCCATTGCCTCACGAGTGATGTCAACACCAGCCAATTCCATGAACTGGTGGTACATCGAAGGCAGGCGACGGCGAATAAATTCAGCTGATCGGCGACTTGCAATGTCGAGGAATACTCCACCGTGTGGCCCTCCTCGTCCAGCCTTCACTTCAGTGTTAATGGCGCGAGCCACTTCGTCACGTGGAAGAAGTTCTGGCGGGCGACGACCGGCATTGTGGTCGTCGTACCAAAGGTCGCCCTCTTCTTCAGTTTCAGCAGTTTCAGCGCGGAACATAGGAGCGACGTAGTTGAACATGAAGCGCTCACCTAGTGAGTTGCGAAGCACTCCACCGTCTCCACGAACACCTTCAGTTACGAGAATTCCTCGAACACTGAGTGGCCACACCATTCCGGTTGGGTGGAACTGGATGCATTCCATGTCGATCAACTTGGCGCCAGCCCATAGAGCCATGGCGTGTCCGTCTCCGGTTCCTTCCCACGAGTTCGACGTGAACTTCCAAGACTTTCCAGCGCCTCCAGTTGCGAGGATGACTGCTTTTGCAGCGAAGGTTACAAACTCACCACTGGCACGGTGGTAGGCAACACAGCCAGCCACGCGACCAGCGTCGTCGTGCACGAGCTTCAATACCTTTACTTCCATGAACACGTCGGTGCCCATAGAAACAACTTTTTGCTGCAGTGTACGAATGAGTTCTAGACCAGTACGGTCACCTGTGTGGGCGAGTCGTGCGTAGCGGTGACCACCGAAGTCACGTTGCAAGATCTTTCCGTCTTTGGTGCGGTCAAAGAGTGCGCCCCATTGTTCGAGTTCAAGAACGCGCTCTGGAGCTTCTTTCGCGTGAAGTTCTGCCATGCGGTAGTTGTTGAGGTACTTTCCTCCGCGCATGGTGTCACGGAAGTGAACCATCCAGTTGTCTTCTTCGTACACGTTTCCCATGGCGGCAGCCATGCCACCTTCGGCCATAACGGTGTGCGCTTTTCCAAGCAGTGACTTGGTGATGATCGCGACCTTTAGTCCGCGCTGTTTGGCTTCAATGGCGGCACGCAGTCCAGCGCCACCGGCACCGATAATGAGGACGTCGTAATCGTGGTGTTCGTAGTTACTCACAAATGATCCTTAGAAGAGACGGAAGTCGGTAATAGCGCCTGATGCAACGAGTCGCACAAAGACGTCAGTAAGGGCAACGAAGATCAGTGAGGCCCATGCGAACTTCATGTGGTTTTCGTTGAGTGGAGTAATGAACTTCCACAAACGGTGACGAACTGGGTGGTTCGAGAATGTCTTGAGTGATCCACCACAGAGGTGGCGACATGCGTGACAGCTAAGTGAGTAGAGCCACAGCAGTGTTGCGTTCACGGTGAGAACAATTGTTCCGAGTGTTACGCCAAAGCCAACGCCTGGCTGGTGGAACGAACGTAGTGCGTCGTAGGTCAGTAAGCAGTTGAAAACAATTCCGAAGTAGAAGAAGTAGCGGTGAGCGTTCTGCATAAGAAGTGGGAAGCGAGTTTCACCGGTGTACTTCTTGTGACCATCTGAAACTGCACAGGCTGGTGGTGACCACCAGAACGCACGGTAGTAACTACGTCGGTAGTAGTAACAGGTGAGTCGGAACCCGAGAGGGAAGATAAGAATCAAGAACGCAGGTGATAGTGACCAGCCACTCAGTGCGAAGCCAATCTTTGATCCNGCAACGCAACTTGATGCGAGGCATGGTGAGAAGAATGGACTGATCAGGTCACGGTGCATCATTGCGCCCACGTAGTAGTTGTGTGGGTTAAATGCTGACCATGTCGAATACACAACGAATGCTGTGAGAATCGAAACAGTAACGACTGGCTGTAACCACCAGCGATCTTGTCGAAGTGTTTTAACAGCGGGTCCTCCACGAACTCCGCCGAGAACTACATCCGTTGAACTTTCAATAACTGCCACCACTACTCCTTGGGGGACGGTGTTGCTTTCGTTCCATACTAGGCAATTTGGCTGCAGACCAAATCAGCAAACGTCCAATAATGGCTTAGGTTTTAGGAACTTTTGAAATGAAAAATGCCCCCGGGTTTCCCCGGGGGCATTGAGCTAAAAAATCAGTGCTTTCCGCCTCGGCGACCTTCACCAGAGCCACCCAAAACGGCCCATCCGCCAAGGAAAAGTCCTGGCAGCAAGAACCAGATTCCAAACACGAGAGCAAGCACTGAGAAGAATGCGCCCATTCCAAGAACGAAAGGCCAAATGGAACTGCCTGGGAAGGTTCCAATGAAGCCAGCACCCTCCTCTTGGGTGGCGTTCGGATTGTCTTCTGGACGCTCCTTCATGCGACGGCTCCACCAAAAGTAGTAGCTGCCCGGTAAGAAGCAGAGCAACATTCCAGCGAACATCATTACGCCACCGGCGTTTTCTACACTCCATCGCCAGTAGACGGCACACATGATGCCAAAGAACAAGCCGAGTGAAAGAAGAATTCTTGATTCGGTCTTCATTAGGCGTTCACACCGTCATTGTTGTGACCGTGAGCTAGCGCCTTGTGCTCTGGGTGGTTGTAGTCCCAGGTCGGACGCTCGGAGCGAATCTTTGGCAGACGGTAGAAGTTGTGGTGAGGTGGTGGTGAAGTAGTGAACCACTCAAGTGTGTGTCCATCCCATGGGTTGTCTCCAGCTGGGTACTTCTTCCAGCTAACTGCAACATTCACTACGAAGAGAATTGTCGAGATGCCAATCAACACAGCACCCAAGGTGCTCAGCTGATTAAGGAACTGCCACTGCGGGTCGTGTGGGTAGACCGCCATGCGACGTGGCATTCCGCGAAGACCCAGGAGGTACTGAGGGAAGGTAAATACCTGTGTACCAATGAAAAGGAACCAGAACTGTGACTTACCGATTTTTTCGTTAAGCAAGTAGCCAGTCATCTTTGGACCCCAGTAGTAGAGGCCTCCCATGGCACCTAGTACGAGGGCCATCACCACTGAGTGGAAGTGAGCAACGATGAAGTAGGTGTCGTGAGTGAAGAAGTCAAGTGGTGGACTTGCGAGGTAGATACCAGTGATTCCACCAATGAGGAATGTAATTACGAATCCAATGGCCATCAACATTGCGGTCGAGAACCACACTTGGCCACGCCACATTGATCCGATCCAGTTGAACATCTTGATTCCGGTTGGAACAGCAATAAGCAAACTCATGGCTGAGAAGAATGGCAACAAAACAACACCGGTGGTGAACATGTGGTGAGCCCACACACCAAGTGACAGTGCAGCGATGGTGAGTGTTGCGAAAATCATTCCCTTGTAACCAAACGTTGGCTTTTTTGAGAACACTGGAATAATTTCTGAAACCATTCCAAAGAATGGCAACGCCAAGATGTACACCTCAGGGTGACCCCAGAACCAGAAGATGTGTTGCCACAGAACGGGCACACCACCACCGGCGACCGAGAAGATGTGCGTTCCAAAGTGACGGTCGCAGTACAACATGATGAGCCCGGCAGTAAGAACTGGGAACGCGAGAAGAATCAAGATTCCAGTTACGAGCATGTTCCATGTGAAGATTGGCATGCGGAACATTGTCATTCCAGGAGCACGTAGATAGAAGATTGTGGCCGTGAGGTTTACTCCGGTGAAGATTGCTGAGAACCCTGTAAGAAGCAGTGCACCAATCCAGAGGTCTGCACCAGCTCCTGGTGAGTTCATTGAATTAGAAAGTGGTGCGTATCCCACCCATCCGAAGTTTGCAGCTCCACCAGAAGTAAAGAAGCCCGACAACATAGTGAGGCATCCGGTGAGGTACAACCAGTACGACAATGCGTTCAGTCGTGGGAACGCCATGTCTGGTGCACCAATTTGAATTGGAACAAGGAAGTTAGCGAGCGCACCGAAGGCGAATGGACCAGCGAACAAGTAGATCATTACTGAACCATGCATTGTGAATAGCTCGTTGTACTGAGCTAGTGAAACAAGTCCAGAGTTTGGTGATGTGAGCTGGGCACGAATGATCTCAGCAAAGAGACCACCAATGACGAGCATCATCACCGCAGTGATGGTGTACGACATTCCAATGACCTTGTGGTCAGTGGTGGTCATCCACTTAAGAATTCCAGTTGGTCCGTGATGCTCTTCGTGACCGTGGTCTTCTTCGTGAACGTGGGTTGGATCTAATACATCAGTCATTAGTTAGCTCCACTACTAGAAGTCGGCTTGGTGCCGACGTGTGATGACGTTTGTTGCGAAGATGCATTCGTTGCGGCGTTATACGCAGCAATTCCGGCTGGCGTGTTGAAACTTTTTAGCCAGACTTGATATGCCGCAGGCGTTACAACTTTTACCCTAAAGAACATCAGTGAGTGGTAGAGACCACAGAGCTGGGTGCACTGTCCGAAGAATGTTCCGGTCTTGGTTGCATTGAAAGTGAATTCATTCAAGATTCCAGGTTGAGCGAATCGAGAGAAGTTGAAGTCGTGCACGTAGAAACCGTGAATTACGTCCGAAGAGCGAAGGTTGATGTGTACGTTTTCACCAGCTGGGATGACCATTTCAGGCGACTGCGTAGTTTGACCGTAGACCAGTGCGTAGGAACCTGGGTACGTGAACTTCCATCCCCATTGGAACGCAAGTACATCAACGGTGACGGGGGCCTTAGGGTTCGCTACCACTTTGTTTTCGACAACGAGCGTTGCGGCGAAGAGTCCAATAATTACAAGAATTGGAATGATGGTGTAGAGCACTTCAGCAGGTAGGTGGTACTGCACCTGGCGAGGAATTACATCATCTGATGTGCGACGGTAGCGAAATGCTGCCCAGAGAATCAGGGCGAAGGTGAATCCACCAATGATGGCTGCAAGCACAGAGAACCACTGCCAGAGATGAAACACTGACTGAGAAGTTGTGGTATCGCCAGCGACGGCACCAAACTTAGGCAGAGTGCAACCCGCAAGGGTGAGTGCAGCGATCGGGAGCGCAGCGATTAAACGCAGGCGACGTGTACGACGCTTGCGAATCGGTGCATCCTGTGGGGGCAGGGCAGTAGATTCCACGGCTAAACCTTAGTGACTATTTTGAATGTTTGGTCAATGACCAAGGCTAAAAGCGCTGGTCATTTGTTGTGTTACTGACCGGCCTCTGGAGACTTTGGCTCAGTGGTGTCGGTTGCTTCGGTTTTTGCAGCTTTAAGACCTTTTTCAAACTCGTTCTTAGCCTGGCCAAGATTGCGAGCGAGCTTTGGAATTGCTGAACCACCGAAGACAAGTACTGCTACTACAACTATTACGACCACAAGGTCTGGTCCAAAAACGTTACCTAACAACACTGGTTTCTCCTTTGTCGTGTCTGCTCCCACAGTAGTACGGCTCGCTAAAGAGTGCCTAGTGCCTTGAAATTAAGCATTAATTGACATTTGAGTAAAATGACTCATGGCCAAGTTCCCTCGCGACACCTTTCGAGACTCGCTCTCGGTTTCGATAACGGTCGGCGCCTACGGTGTGGCCTTTGGCGCCGCGAGCATCGCCGCCCACTTCTCAGTTCTCCAGACCTGCCTCTTCTCCCTGCTCGCCTTTACCGGGGCGAGCCAGTTCGCAGCCGTTGGCGTGGTCGCAGCCGGAGGAGCAGGGCTCAGTGCCGTAGCCGCTGCCACACTGCTCAGCACTAGGAACGCGCTGTACGGAATGCAAATGTCGCCACTTCTGAAGGTGCGAGGTCTAAAAAAGATCGCAGCAGCTCACGTCACCATTGACGAGTCAACCGGTGTTGCTCTCGCGCAAACTCCTCGCGGGACTGACGCCATGCGCGCGGGTTTCTGGCTGACCGGTCTCGGCGTTTTTATTTTTTGGAACATTTTCACGTTGCTCGGTGCCCTTGGTGCCAAGGCCCTGGGTGATCCGGCGTCCTTCGGACTCGATGCTGCAGTTCCGGCGGCATACCTCGGGCTCTTGTGGCCAAGACTGCAAACGAATTTCTTGCGATTAGTTGCAGTTGCGTCAATGATCTTCGCGCTGGCGATTACTTCGTGGCTCCCAGCGGGACTGCCAATCATTATGTCGGTGCTCGTGGCGATTGCATTTGGGTGGCGAGAAGTATGAGTCAGTCAATGATGTGGGC
>Ga0007835_1000014_pt1 | contig 31244 bp, 40 predicted proteins | sample CryBogCBE28Sep08_FD_54985 | JGI IMG/M metagenome (GOLD analysis project Ga0007835, IMG submission 54985) | Freshwater microbial communities from Crystal Bog, Wisconsin, USA - CBE28Sep08 | ecosystem: Environmental > Aquatic > Freshwater > Lake | place: Crystal Bog, Wisconsin, USA | collected...
AAATGAAGGTAGGGATTCCCTAAACATAACTTGGAGTTATAAGACATGGAAAAAAAGCCAATGAACTTGGTCGAAATCACAAGCCAAAAAAAGATTTCTAAGAATGAACCCATCCAAAATTTGGGGGACATGGCGAAGCGCATTCCGGCTGCTGATTGGATGGATGATTCATCACTTTGGGACAAAAAAAAGTTCGTCAAAGAAACCGCCGAATACTTATACGAAACTTACGGCATGACGTCGGACCAATACAAGCACACGTTGTCGATGTTGGCCGACCACATGGATATGTATATTCTTTGCAATCGGGAAATCGCCGTTCAAGGTTTGATTGCTGAATATAACCAAGGCAAGACTACCGGCCCGAACCCACATATTTCCATTCGGAATAAGTGCAGCGACTTAATCATTGCCTTGATGGGCCAATTGGGGTTGACGCCAAAAACCAAGCTAACTGCCAGCGGCGCAAAAGAGAAAAGCGCAATTGGTAATTTGCTTAAAGGGCCGAAATCCGCATGAAGGTCGAAATAGGCGACGCCACGCTATACCTTGGCGATTGCATCGATATTCTGCCAACCTTAGGCAAAGTCAATGCGGTGATTACTGACCCGCCATATGGTTTGAATATCGCAAATCAGCCTTTTAAGCATCAAAGAATGAATGGTGCAGAAAAAAAAGATTGGGATGTTGCTGCCCCTAACCAATCAATGCTTCAAACCATTTTAAACAAAAGTGAAAAAGCAATTTTGTGGGGTGGAAATTATTTTGAATTGCCGCCGTCAAGATGCTGGCTTGTTTGGCATAAACCCGATGGGCCGCAATCTTTTAGTCGTGTTGAATTGGCATGGACAAACATGGATAAATTGGCTGGTTATTTTCAATGGACTATTGCTGCAACCAATCCGGAAAGAGTGGGTCATCCAACCCAAAAACCCCTTGCTTTGATGAAATGGTGTATTGGACAAGCTGGAAATCCGCAAACAATACTTGACCCATTCATGGGCAGCGGGACAACAGGTGTGGCGGCGGTTCAAATGGGGCGCAAGTTTATTGGGATTGAACGTGAACCCAAATATTTCGACATTGCTTGCAAGCGAATCGAACAAGCATCCAAACAGGTTGATATGTTTATTGAACCGCCCACACAAGTTCAAGAAAGTTTTTTATGAACTGGCAAGACGGTATCCTTTACGCAATACAGGTCGTCAAGGGCGAAATAAATGTTTGCAACGACATTCGCCTGACTTGCCAGCGGTTCATTAACCAGTACGAAAACGCCGAATGGGAATGGGTATTTGACGAAGATTACCCACAACACGTTTTGGATTTTGCGTCGGTTCTGAAGCACACCAAAGGCCCGGACGCTGGCAAGCCCATCGTGCTGGAACCGTTCCAAATCTTTTTAATTTGCGCGGTGTATGGTTTCCGTAGCAAGAAAGACAGAAACCGGCGCATGGTGACGGACGTTATCGTTTACATTCCACGCAAGGCCGGGAAATCGACGCTAACGGCTATTTTGGCCCTATACGAACTGCAATTTGGCGAAGCTGGCGCAGAAGTGTTTACGTTGGCCACCAACCGGGAACAAGCCACCATTGTTTTTGATTCGGCCAAGGGCTTCATTGAAAAGATGCCATTGGAACTTGCCGGGCAATATGAAACGTCCAAATACGAAGTCAAAAAAGCTGGCGACAACCAATCCATGTTTAAAGCGCTGTCGCGGGACACCAAGAAAACAGGCGACGGTAAAAACCCATCGTGCGTCATCATTGACGAAGCTGCTCAAATTGTTGACCGCAATTCTATCGAGGTTTTGCATTCCGGTATGGTGGCCCGGCGTAACCCGTTGCGAATCTACATTACAACCGCCAGCTTCACCAAAGACACCAAGTTCTACGAAGATTTGTCCATGTATCAATCCATGCTGACAGGCGAAGCGTCGGACAATCCCCGCTGGTTTGGCCTGATTTACTCGCTGGATGCCAAGGATGATTGGCGCGACCCGACGACATGGGCCAAGGCCAACCCGATGCATGGCATTAGCGTATTTGAAGAAGCCATTGCCCAACGCGCAGAGGAAGCAAAGCACAAACCGCAAGCCTTGAATGAGTTTTTGTGCAAGACCTTGAACATCTTTGTGTCGGCCAACACCGCATGGCTGGACCGCCGATTTTGGGACGAATGCAAAACCGACGTAAAACGTCAAGAACCCGAAGCCGTGTTCATTGGCTTTGACTTGGCTGCGACCCGTGACTTGAACGCCGTTTGCACTTTGAAGCGGTTTGGTGAATTGGACTATGAGGCCGAATTCAAGTTCTTTTTACCAGAGGAAGGCTACAAGCTGATTCCCAAGCACTACGCCGACATTTTCCGGGTGGCCGTGTCATCGGGCATTCTGAAGCTGACCGAAGGCAACGTAATGGACGACCGCGAGATTTCCGAATACATCAAACAGCAATGCGAGAAATACGAAGTCAAGGAAGTTGGCTTTGATTCTTACAATGCCGCCAGTTTGGTTGCCCGGTTATATGAAGCTGGAATCCCGGTCAAGAAAGTCGGCCAAAGCATGGGCGTTTTGTCCAATCCTTCCAAGCACGTCGAAAAGCTAATTTTGAACAAGCAAATCATGCACGACGGAAACCCATTTGTTGGCTGGCAATTGGGGAACTGCGAAGTCTATGAAGACGTCAATGGCAACATTAAGGTCAGAAAAAACGAAGCCGACAAAGCCGCCAAGGTGGACGGGATTGTTTCATTGATTATTGCGATGCACGCAAGCCTTGATAATCCTTCCATTTCTGGAAGTTACGGTTTCCGGTCCTTTTAAGATAGACATTCGTTAAAATTTGCGCGTAAAATGTCAGAAAATTGGGGGAAAACATGGGCTTTTTAGACATTTTTAAGGGTAAAAAACCCGCACAAAACGAAAGTAACACCCTGTTTGGTCAGACCCAATTGGGCAACCAAATCTTGCGTCAGAACCAAAACGGTCAAACTGGCGCGAANTANCAGCTTTTATATGTCACGACATCCAGCACCACCAACGCTGGCCGNATTGTGGATATGTCCGTCTTNTCGCGGAATTCCACCATCATGTCTTGCGTCAATTTGAAGTCGCGGGCGNTGGCGCAATGCAACTTGAAGGTGATGTATAAAACCGACGACGGGGTATTTGAAGATGCTNTGAATTCGGAAAACATNGGTGCGCGGGACAAGAACAAAGCCAAACAAATAATGTCTTTGTTCCAAGAACCCAACAACTTCCAAAACCAATACGAATTTTGGTATCAGTTTGTGATGTGGTACGAATTGGCTGGTGAAGTTTTCACTTTGCTATACCGCAAGAACCAAAAAGATTCGTTGCAAACGCCCATTGAAATGTATAACTTGGACGCGACGCTAATCACGGTCCAAGCCAGCGAAACACGTTACCCAACCTACCGGGTATCGACTCCAACTTACGGGTTTAACAAAGACGAACCCTTGGCGTATTACCAAGTCATTCACACGACCGAATCGCCGTGGCAAGGTTCCGCAGGTTTTAACAAAGGCATTTTGGCAACCGAACTGGTGGCGCTGGATACCGACATCGATTTGTATGCCAACTATGTGATGCAAAACGGCGCGAAGCCTTCCGGTTTGTTCCGCACCGACCAAGTGATTCCCGACGCCAAATATAAGGAAATCGCCCAACGCTTGAAGGAAGCGTGGTCAAGCATGACCGGAAGCCGCCCGACCGACTTGTCGAAGCCCGGCCAAGGTATGTTGCTGGACCAAGGCATGACCTTTGAAACGGTCAAAATGCTGACCTTGCAAGATGCCGACGCCGCCAAACTGAAAGAGCAAACCACAAAACGGATTTGTGCATTGTTCGGCGTTCCCGCCCAATTGCTTGGCTTGGATGTTGGCAAATACAACAACACCCAAACGCTGCTGGATGAGTTCTACAAAACCACCATGTACCCGATGATTATCAACATCGAGCAAAAGTTCAAAAAGGGTTTGTTGAACGGTTACCCCAATTTGTCTATCCGTTTCGATACCAAAGATTTCTTGAAGGGCGCGGCGCTGGACCAAATGAATTTTGTCACGGCTGGCGTGGCCGCTGGAATCTTTACACCGAACGAAGCCCGCGAATATCTGAATATGTGCAAAGTGGATGGCGGTGACGAATTGCCTAGTTTGGACGCCGCAAACATTTCCAAAACCAACGTTCCAATCAGCGGCAAGCCAACGGCCAAAATCGACCCAATCCCCGGCTCAAGTCCGCAAGATACGGGCGGTGGCGGTGGCAACCAACGTTCCAAAATGAACATTGGCAAGACATGATTGCCGCACATAAAATTGTGCGTATCATGGCGGCACAAATCCATCAAAGCCGTGTTATATTAACGCCACATGAGAAAACCCCTACAATACAAGACATTAACTTGGCTATAAACAACGGGGTTGTTCATGAAAAATCTGAATCTGATTTGCGAAGCGAAATTAAGCCTAAAAAAAGAGGCAGACCAAAAAAGTCCGTCGGGTAACATTTCCGCAGTCGTGACAACTTGGGGTCCCCGCGAAGGCGAAGATGGCCGCAAGTTCAACTATCAACCCGAAGGCTTCAAAGAATGGGCGCAAGCCTTCAAAGAAGCTGGCAAACCCCTGCCAATGTTTTTGAACCATAACGANATGGGAATGCCCGTNGGCGAATGGTACGAATTCAACTTTGAGAAAACCGGAATGACCGCTGAAGGTCGTTTGTTNACCAACACCGTTGGCGGTTCTGACCTATACAACATCATGAAAGATTCGCCCGACCTGTTTGGCGGCGTTTCNGTTGGCGCTTACGCTGACGAAGCCCAAATGGTGGACGCTGACGGTAACGTTATCAACCAATCCATGTCGTGGGGCAACGACGATGATGATGACGACGACAGCGACGAACAATACTTCCAAATTACCAAAGGCGGCTTGCGTGAAGTGTCGGTGGTCATGTACCCCAACAACACCAAAGCCCAAGTCACCCGCCTTGAGTATTTCGACGTGGACGGNCAACCGAACCCACGCATTATCGAGAAAGTCTTGCGTGATGCTGGCCTTTCGCGTAAAGATGCGACCACCGCATCTTCAGTCTTGAAGAAAGTTCTGGAACAACGTGATGTTGTCCAAAAACCAATTCAAGTAACCCCAACCCCGAGCGATTCGGATGCGGTGGTCGAAGCCGACGACATTTTGCGAGTTCTTGAAGAACGCGAATTGTTGAAAGCATTATCTAAACGATTGAAAGGTTAATATCATGTCTCTCGACAAAATCACCGAAAAGCTGGATGCAATTGAAGCGCAAAACGTCGCCAAGATTGAAGAAATCAAGACCGAAGCAATTGCCAAGGTTGAAGAAACCAAGGTTGAACTGATTGAAAAAGTCGCGGCTTTGGAAGCCCGTATTTCTGAAATCAATTCGTCCGCATCGTTCATCAAACCCGCGAAAACCGTTCGTGGCGATGTGAACAAATCGGTTCGTGAACAACTGTCCAAGTTCTACAAAAAGGGCAAGGCTTACGAAAAAGAAGTCAAAATCTTTGAAAGCACCGACCAATACGACGCGTACATGAAGGAAAGTTCCGCGCTGACAGGCGGCGGCGCTGGCGTTGGTGGCCGTACTGCATACGACCCCGTGTTCCACACCTTGCGTCTGATTAACCCCCTGCGCGGTGTTTCTCGCAATGTCTCGACTGAAGGTTCGACCTATCAGTTTCGCGCTAAAGTCGGCAACGCTGGCGCACAATGGGGCTATGCAATTCAGAACAACGGTTCGCCCACTACTGAAAACACCAATATCTGGCAATTGACCTTGCAAGATTTGAACGTTCAGTTCCCCATCCGTACCGCTGCTTTGGACGACATCGATGGTTTGGAAGCCAACGTTGTTGACGATATGTTGATGGAATTCTCGCAAGTTGAAGGCCAGTCGATGATTTCCAACAACGACCAAACCGACACGCCCAACACATACGGCGGCACAAACGGTTTGCGCGGTTTGAATCAATACCCCGGCGCTAATGGCTCTTATACTGGCGGCACGATTTCNGTCGGCGCTTTCGGTTCAAGCGGCACAGGCTCTAGTTCTGGTTTGCACAGCATCGCNACATACGACCAATTGACCACCAACGGCGCTGGTGTTGGTNCTGCTAACGTNACNTATCAAGACGTTATCAATTTCGTGTATGCCTTGCCGCAACAATACTGGAACCCATCGACCAAGTTCTTGGTTTCGCCTTTGATGTTGTCTCAAATCCGCGGTTTGAAAGACAGCAACGGCACACCAATCTTTGAACGTATGTCGCCTTTGGTTTATGACGGTATCGTCGGCCAACTGTTGGGCTTTGACGTGGTGGTGAACAAGTATGTTGATTCTCCTGATTCGTCTACCAGCACCCCCGGCACTACCAGCTTGTATCCCATGTATTTTGGCGATTGGCAACGTGGTCACACCATCGTGGACCGTCTGAACATGGTTTTGCGTCGTTATGACCAAACCCTGCCCGGCTACATCACGTTCTTCGGTGAAAAGCGTCTTTGCACTAGCGTGGTGGACCCCTTGTCNATCATCCGCTATCGTTCAACCGCTACTGCGACCTGATAAAACGGTGGGGCTTAATGCCCCACTTTTTTAACAANTTTTTTTTGGGATTAACATGACCGCCAAACAACATATTCTCGAAGCCATCCGCAAATCNTTGAAAAANGAAGAACGGGTAACGGTAAACCTTAACGAAGCGTCTGGCATTACCGGNTCGGGTTCTGGTGTCGGCGGTCGTGTTATCTATGACGATGCCTTTGCTGCCNTACGCTATGCCAATCCTTTGCGAACTGCTGGTGTTCGTGAAATTACAACTATTGGTTCAGACCAAGCGTTTGTGGTTAAAACTGGTAACGTAACCAACCCAACCAATCCTTGGGGTTATACCTTCACGCCAAACGTTGGCACACCTAACACCGCCACATCGTTCTGGCAATTGCCCGTCCAAGTCGTCGCGGCTCAAGTTCCCGTCCGCACCGCCGTTCTAAGCGACGTAAACTATTTGAACGAAACATTGCTGACCGACATCGGTTTGGAATTCGCGCAACAAGAATCCTATTCCCAATGGTTGAACAACGACCAATCGGGAACCACCACGACTACATACGGCGGCACTTTGGGCTTGCGTGGCTTGAACTATTATCCCGGCTCGACAAGCGCCGCATCGTTCGGCACAAACGGTTCTGGCCCTACCAACGGCATTCACACCATGCTGCAAGTGGCATCGACCACCAGCGGCACTTTGGTTTATAACGACATGGCCGCCGCCAACGCTGCCTTGCCGCCACAGTATTACAACCTGCCAACCACGGCTTGGGTAATGCACCCCAACACCATCGCATTCTTGCGTGAACTGAAAGATGGTCAAGGGATGCCGCAATTCTTGGAATTGGGCGCAAAAGACGGTTTTGCCGTGGGCAACATTTTCGGCCACGCCGTGATTGCCAACCCTTACATGGACCAAATCGGTTCGGGCAAGTTCCCCATCTATTTGGCCGCATGGGAAAATTTCTACACAATTGCGGACCATGAAGAAATGTCGTTCCAATGGTTCGAGCAAACCGCGCCCGGTTACTTGACCCTGTTCGCAGAAAAGCGCCTTTGCAGCACCATCCGCGACGTTTTCGCTGGTGTTCGTATCGCAACCTAAGAGGCGGTTATGCCATTAGACAGCTACACCAACGGCCCATATCTAGGCACATCCCGCAACCCGTTCAGCTATGAAAAAGTTGAACAAATTTCGCGGGATACATCCACCGAATGGTTGACGCTGACCCAAATCACCGACCAATTAAATTTGTTTGGTGATACGTCCCAAGATTCCTATTTGCAAGGTCTTGAATTAGCCACGCGCATGGCGATTGAAGATTTCTTGGGCATGGCAATCTTTGCTACCCGGTATCGTTGCTATTACGGCGCATTGAATGGGATGTCGGGAACGCAAGTCAATCTGGATTTGCCCGAAGTCACTCAAACCACCGTTGGCGGCGTTGTTGGTGTCACCATCAATTCGGTTGGCTATTGGGATTCAAGCACCCCGCCCGTTTTCACGCTGGTGGATTCATCGACTTATTTTTACGATGCCACAGGCAACAAAGTCGTTGTCAACAGCATCCCGAACGAAGTCAATCAAAACATTTCAAACCCTATCGTGGTGGATTACACGCAAGCGGCCAACCCGCTGGCGGCTTACCCTGTAATTCAACAAGCTGGTTTGTTATTGCTGACGCACCTATACAACAACCGTTCAAACACGACCATGACCAAACTGAATGAAATTCCGTATGGCGTGGCCGCNTTGTTGCGACCTTANAAACCGCTGGTGATGTAATGGCACTTACCCGGTACGAAAACATCAAAGTGAANACGGTCACCGCTGGCATTGATTCCATCGGCCAGCAAACCACGACCATCACGTTGGCTTTTCAAACCCGCGCCTTGGTGCAAGATGTCCGCGATTCTATGGTCGCAACAAAGGACGACCGCGCCTATACAAAACAAGTTCGGTTTGTGGTGAACTACACGCCAAACACGCAAAACGTTTCCATCAATCAGTATCAATACTCTATCAATTGGCGTAATAAAGATTACAAATTGCTGGATGTTTTGGAAGCCAACGACCGGATGACAATGACGTTTGTTTGTTATCGTAACGACCCGATTACCAGCGTATGACCACCCAACAAAACGTTCTTACATACGCGCAAGCCATCCAAAACCAATTGGTGGCTGTGGTGTCGCCCGTTCCGGTTTATGCCAACTTCAACCGCAACTTTGCCGAGCAAAGCCAATTTTGTGTTTGGCAATTGCGAAACGTTCACCAACCTGTTTACACGGGCCAAGACCAAGCGAACAAAGGTATCGATACGCCCGTGTTTCAAGTGAATGTTTTTGCTTCAGACATGAATAACTGTTTCAATATGACCAATCAAATCTTGCAAGCCCTGCATGGTTATTCGGGACAGTTTGGCGTCAAAACTGGTTTTGCTGGAATTTATGTTGCCAAGATTGACGTGACGATGCTATACAATACATACGACGATTCGGTAAAATTGAATCAAATTGTGCTGGATTGCCGCATGGACATCCCTTGCTGATAAGACAAGACTTTTTTAACTTTTAATTGAGGTTTACAAATGGCTATTCCAAGTAAAGTTCTTGCTGGTTTTCAAGCGTCCTTGTGGTGTCAAACTGGCGCAAATCCAACCCCGTTGACCAATACTTATTTGGCAACTTGGACCGCTGAAGTTCAAAACATTGTCGGCACTTCCGCTGGCGGTTCTGGTTCATCGGGTCAAGCTCTGAATGTGGAAGAAATCCCCGCATTCGGCCAAGACGATGCAAGCGCAAACTTTGCGGTCGCTGGTTCGCGTCAATCGGACATCATCCCCACTCAATCGAAGCCCACATCTTTGACCATTACCGCGCCTTGGAACCCTTCCGACGCTGGTTTGGCAATCATCCAAGCTGATGCTTACAACGGCACGATTGACCGCACTTTCGTGATTGCTGCATACGATGGCACAAACGTCATTGCATACGCTTTCAACGGTCGCGTTTCTGAGTTCCGCATTGAATCGATGCCCAAGGCTGAGGCAAAGTGCATTTTCAGCATCCACCCCCGCGGCAACCAATACGGCTGGTCGCACAATACCTAATAACATGACGACAATACAAAATAACAAAGACCTGTTGCATTTTCTGATTGACCAAGCTGGTTCTGGCAAAAAAGACTGGTTTGGTTTTTCAGAACAAAAAATAACGGGAATTGACCTATGCTATGAACTGGCGCAACGTCACGCGCCAGAAATGACCCCCGAAGCGGTGGTGGATTATGTTGTTCGACTGAACAATACAATCTTCCATCGCATCATCATGGGTAAAAACAATGGCTGACGAAACCAAATCGTCAAAAGGTTTCAGCATCAAATGGGAAGGATTCAAAGACTTCCAAGATTTGCTAGATGAAATCGAAGATGATTTTGGGCCAAAAGATACCAAAAAGATTTTGCGGAATGCCACCCGCGAAGCCATGAAACCAGTTTTGCAAGCGGCCAAAGTTAATTTGGAACGGAACATAGACACGGGTCAATTGATTGCATCCTTACAAATTGAATCCCGAGCGCCAACGGCAAAAGATAAGCGGTCAGCTTATACAACGCCAACCATGATTATGATTTCGCGGGTTACGGTCGCGCCGGGAACAAAGTTTGTTTCAGATTCCGAAGGCAAAAAAACAAAGTTTTTCACCAAGACATTCAAGAATGTTAAAACTGGCGAAAAGCAACACACGCATAGCGACGCCCGAGCATATGCCATCGAATTCGGGACAGCGCGTTGGTTAAAAGGCGAAGGAATGCCCTATATGCGGCCCGCACTTGAAAACAATGCCGTGTTTGTTACCAATGAACTTGGTTCAAACCTTGGCCGCGCACTTGAAAAATACCGTTCTAAAACAATGAAAGTTCCTAAGACATGACAAAATTATCTTCAGCATTTGGCAGCAACTTTGACAAAGATTCGTTGCGTATTCGGTCGTTTGTTTTAAATGGACACACCTTTAAAGTGAAAGTCCCTTTGACCGCCGAAACCGACGCCATGTTTGAACGCGCCAAAATTATTGACGAATCAAAAGTGGAAACCTACTATGATGACCTTGCAAAAGATTTTCTCGATAACAAAGAACGTTATTCAAACGATTCAGACGTTGTTTACCAAGATGATGACATTTTGGTCAAAGGAACGTCCCTTAAAGTAACGGCTAGAAACAAAGTTCAAACCGAAAACCGCATCACCGAAATGGTGCGTTTGCTGGTTCCCGAAAACAAAGATTTTGATATGTCCGCCGTGACGTATGAGGAAATCGATGAACTGTTCCCCTTTTCGGTGCAACTTGAATTGTTGGAAGAAATCAACAAAGCGATAGCGCCCGGATACGCCAACACGCGGGGAAAATAGTCGGGTCGGTCCGGCGGCAAGTGAAAGCCTATTTGACCGCGCATGGAACCGACCCTGACACCGTAGACGAAGCAACCTTCAATGACATTTGCGTCATGTATGCCGATGGCTTAATTGGCAATCAAGGCGTTCTGGAAGTCCTTGGCGCATTGACCGCTGGACAATTCAACAAGATGTTGTCAAAAGGGTCGTCACCGTATACGCTCGCAGATATAATCGGCAAGGCTTATGACTACATCTACCCGCCATTAGACCCGGAAACCAAGAAATCATTGGTTTCTGAAAAGCTGATTGCGTTTGCGCTGATGAGTCCAAATGCCCCGGTCCATCTTTTTGAGGGTAAATAAATGGCAAATGTCGTCGCAGGTCTTGGCGCACAGTTGGGGCTAGATACAACGGAATTCCGCAAAGGGATTGCCGAGGCCAAAGAATCTGTCGAATCGCTAAAAGAAACGATTGAAACAATCCTTGAAGTGACCGCCATTTATGAAATGGTGAAAAGCATCATGGAAATGTCCGGCGCTATTGTTGAAACGGCCCGCGCAAACGAAGTCGCCGTGGCGTCAGTTTTGGAACTTTCCAAAGCCCTGCAAGAAAACGGCGGCCGCGCTGAAGATGTGGGCAAAATTTATTCTGGTTTCAATGCCAAAATTGAAGCCGCCGCCCAAGGAAATGCCAAAGCTCAAGAATCATTTGCCCGTCTTGGCGTATCTTTAAACGACTTAGCGCATTTATCGACCGAAGATTTGTTTAATAAAACCATTTCGGGTTTGTCGCGCATGAAAGACGCCGCCGAACGCAATGGCTTGGCGATGCAAACTTTGGGCAAAGGCGTTCGTGGCGTTGACATTATGGGCTTGGCGCACGACCTTGAAGAAGGCAAAGGCGCAATGGACAAGTTTGCCAACAGCATCACAATGGCTCACGAATTGACCGAAAAGCTGGAAAAATCACAGCACGAAATGGCGATGAATATCACCGATTCAATTATTCCGTCATTAAATACGCTTTACGATTCCTATGCAAGAACTGGAACCGTGGTCAAACTGCTGCATGACTTCATGGAAGATTTGGCGGTGGGCGCGGTCATTGTTGTTAAGACTATCACCACAGGCTTTTCGCAATTGTTTGATATTGTCAAAGCGATTGGCAAGTGGGCAATTGACTTCACAAATTTGGATTTCAAAAAGGCGGGTCAAGACTTATTTGCTGGTTTTGACGAAATCAAAAAAGATGGCAAAGAATATCTGGATTTCTTCACCGAATTGAAAAAAGCCCTTTCCAAAGAACCGGAAAAGCCAAAGCCTGTCGAACCAATTTCTCGAAACATCATTGCTTCAAATCAAAAACAAATTGATTCTGCCAAAGAACTAGCGGCTTTATATCAAAAGCAAGCTGACACCAGTTTGTTGATTCTGACCACCAAGCTGCAAGACAACAATGCAACCAAGAATCAAAAGGAGATGGCCGACGAATTGATGAAAGTGGTCGAAGCTCGAAACAAAGCCTTGGACGACATTGACAAGCGCGAATCAGGCGTGGACAAAACCACCGAAAGTGGCAAAGCATTGTTAAAAGTTCTGGAAGAACAACGCGCAAAAATCCAAGATGTGTATTCGGTGATGATTGCCAAAAGCCAAGAAGCCGTTGAAGCCAATCAAAAGCTGCAAGAAAGTTTTATGTTTGGTTGGGACAAAGCATTTGCCCAATACAAAGAAAACGCCGACACAATGGCAAATGTGGGCAAACGCGCCTTTGATGATATTTCGTCGGCATTGGAAAAGTTCGTATCTACGGGCAAATTTAACTTCAAGTCTTTAGCGCAAAGCATCATCCAAGACATTATCAAAGTTCGGATTGAAGCACAAATCAGCAAAATGATTAGTGGCTTTAGTTTTTCCAGCTTGTTTAGCGGTGGCGGTGGCGGCGTCAACATGGGAACGGCCACAGGCGCGGACCTTGGCGCGGCATTTGCAGACGGTGGCGACCCGCCCGTCGGCAAGGCGTCATTGGTCGGCGAACAAGGCCCGGAATTGTTTATCCCCAAAACATCGGGAACAATTATCCCCAACAACAAATTGGGCGGCTTGGGCGGTGCAACCACCAACAACGTGACAAACAACTACATCCAAGCCATTGATACCCAATCGTTTGAACAACGGCTATATGGTAGTTCACAGGCGATTTGGGCGGCTAACCAATACGCCACCAAGAACTTGGCAACCAACCGCGCAAGGACATAAAAATGGCTTTCCAGCAAATCTTTGAAATTCAACAAAAGATGACGGTGAACAATCGCCGCATTGTTGGGCAACAAGTCACCCGCGCTGGTTACATGACTACGGCTCAATACCTGACCGCGGTTCCGTGGCAATTTACGGTTGTTCCACACAATTTTCTGTATTACCCCAAAGTCCGAAACATCATCCAAGGCATTGACAACTTGGACCGCCAATTGCCGGAAACAATCATTTTCAATTCGTCCTTGCTGTCGTGGTTTACGGCGTATCAAGGCGACTTGAACTTGTCGGACGCGCAAGCCCTGACCCTTGCATCGGTTCCGGCTGCTAATAGCCAAACCATCACCGTGGGCAATCTGCCAAGCGTGGCGTCAACGGCGGCGGTTTTCCGCGCTGGTGATTTCTTGCAATTGGGTTCTTATTCCTACAAAGTCACCGCGGACGTTCTGCGTGGTTCTGGTAGCACCGTCAGCGTAAACTTGAATCGCCCCGTGATTGGTACGGTCACGACCGGAACTTTGACCGCGGTCGCAAATAATTGCACCTTCACCGTAGTGGCCGAGCAATGCCCGACCTATACTTTAAACCCAATGACAAACGGCGCTTTTGTCGAATGGTCCGGCCCGTTTGTGTTCCGTGAATATGTAACAGGATAAAAAAATGACAACAACAATCGCAGCGCTTAGTTCAAACGCAATTCGATATGTTGAATTTGTAAAGCTGTCAAATTCCAGTTTCACCGATACTTTTTGCAATGCACCTGACAACATAACCGTTGGCGGCGTGACATACGCTGGCATGGGTTCGTATATGGGCGTTTCCGAAATTCAATCGGACATGAAGGCCACCAGCACCGACGTCAAACTGACCATAACCGGGCTTAATCCTTCCAATATTGCGTTGATTCTTGGCTCAAATATCAAAGGTTCAACCCTGACAATTTGGCGCGGATTCACCGATTCAGACAATCAGCTTTTGACCATTGGCGGCGTTTTGCAGTTTTTCCAACGCTATCAAGGCATCATCAACAACATAAACATCACCGAAAACTTTGATGAAAAGTTACGCGAACGGGTCGCCACTTGCATCATGTCATCGGCATCGATGCGCTTGGTTTTGGATAGTCGGATTGCTGGCATTAAGACCAACCCATCAAGCTGGCGTTTTTTGTATCCAAACGACACTTCAATGGACCGTGTACCCGCGATTGCATCAACTTATTTCAATTTTGGCAACACCGCCAGCACAGGCAGCACTTCCAAAGTAATTGGTTCCACCAGCACCGTTCCGGCGCAAATCGTTAAATTTGGGAATTAAAAATGAAAATTGGCGGTTTTTTCCAATCATTGCTAAGTCTTGCGGTCATTGTCACCGCGGCATACTTTACTGGCGGCGCTTCATTAGCCTATGACATGGCAGCTACATTTGCCGTTTCGATGGTGGTGTCTCGCATCTTTGCCCCCAACGTTCCGCAATCTCAACAAAACAACATTCGCCAGCAAGTCCCGCCCGACCCAACCGCGGGCATCCCTTTGGTTTATGGCGACGCATTCACCGGGGCGCGTTTCGTTGATGCGGTCTTGACCACCGACCAAACAAAAATGTATTACGTCATGGCGATTTCGTGCATTTCGCCCAACGGTCAATTTTTCTATGACACGACAAAGTTTTATTATCAAGACCGCCTGATTACGTTTGACAGCACCGACCAAACCAAAGTCGTCAGCTTGACCGATGCGGCTGGCAACGTGGACACCACCATCAGCGGCCATTTGTATATTGCACTTTACAAATCCAGCGCCACCGGAACGATTACGCCCGTAAACACATCGAATCTGCCATCGGATATCATGTCCACGGCAAACGGCGTTCCATCGGGCCAACAATGGGCATCGAGCGGTCGTCAAATGAACGGCACAGCGTTTGCGGTCGTCACCTTGGTCTATAACGCCAATTCCGCGGGAACGACAAGCCTTCAACCCATCACCTTCCACGTCAGTCATTATTTGAATGGCACAGGTTGCGCGAAACCCGGTGACGTTTGGTATGACTACCTGACAAATACCGTATACGGCGGCGCGATTGACCCGTCTTTTGTGGATTCAACATCGGCCACCGCGCTGAATACTTATTCCGACGTCTTGATTCCATACACCGATTACAACGGTTATTCTCAAACAATTCCGCGCTATCGGTTCAACGGCGTCTTGGACACCGGGCAAACCATCCTCAACAACGTGGACATCATGATGACTTGCTGCGATTGCTGGCAAGCCTACAATTCGCCCACGGGTTTATGGTCGGTGGTGATTAACCAAGTTATATCGCCCACATTCAGTTTTGACGATACCAACATTGTTGGCGCAATTTCCGTCGGCGCTTTAGACATCACGCAACAAGCCAACCAAGTTGAAGCCAAGTTCAACGATGCCACGAACCGCGACCAACCCGGCTATGTGAATTTACAAACCCCGAGCGGTTTGCTGTATCCCAACGAACCCGTCAACAAATACACGGTTTCTTATGACCTGATAAATTCCAGCGTCACCGCCCAATACCTTGCAAACCGTGTTTTGGAACAAAACCGCCAAGACTTGATTGTCAGTTTTGAATCAACCTATGCCGGGATTCAAGTGCAAGCTGGCGATGTCGTCACCGTCACCAATTCAAATTACGGTTGGACCAATCAGCAATTCCGCGTGACGCAAGTCAAAGAATTGGCCGCACCGGATGGCACTTTGTCCGCATCGTTCCAAATGAATTCGTATAACCCCGCCGTTTACGCCACGGGAAACATTACGCAATTCCATCCCACGCCCAACAGCGGCTTGGCAAATCCGCAATACTTTTCGGCGTTGTCAGCACCCACGGTTACCAGCACAAGCCCAACGGCCACCATCCCATCGTTCAATGTGGCTTGCACTATTCCCGCCAGCGGCCAAGTCACCGAAGTCACGTTGTTTTATACGACCTATTCCAGCCCATCCGCATCGCAATGGGTGGCATGGGGTTCGCAAACATCGTCAAATTCGCTGGCATTTACGCCATCGTCCACGGTGTCGTTCATCGATATTAGTTTGCCGACCCAAACTTATTATTTTGCGTTCATTGTCTCGAACAACAACAGTTCGTCACTTTTGTCGCCTTTGTCGGCATCTTTGAATTGGAACCCAAACCCAACCACGTCGGCGGTGGCTGGCACGTTCTTGGGGACGTTTTCACCCGTTGTTACTCAAGTTCCACGAACTGGCGGCGTCACGCCCGTTTTCACGGGTATTGTTCCAAAACTTTACGGTTCGGCTGCTGGCGGCGCAATTGACTTTGTTACATCGCAAACCGACACCGATTCGGCTTTTGTGAATAACACTTGGCGCATTGGCGGTTCGGCCACCACAGGTTATGGCGACATCACCACCACGGGCGGCTTGACCCTTGGTTCAATCACCGATGGCGGCACTTACGCGCAATGGGCATCGGTCACGGGCATGTCGTCGTCCCCCGCGTTGCTTAACGTTCCAATTCGCTACAAATCGGCATTGGGCGTCATTACTCAAGCGGCCACGGCCACCACCCAATTTATCTTTTTGGACCCCGGCCCACAGGGAACCAGCGGTTCAAACGGCAACCAATACGCCACGGTTTATTTGTATCAATGGAATACGACAACCCCATCCAATCCAACTGGCACGTCGTCCTATAACTGGTCCACGGGCGTCAATTCGTCTTATACCGGAACGGGCGGGTGGTCAACGACTATTCCGACAAATCCCGGCACACCGTTGATTCAGCTTTGGACAGCGGCGCTTCAAATTGTCGCCGTTGGTGGAACGTCCACCACATCGGTCAGTTGGGCCAGCGGTTATTCGATTTCGGCTTTGACGCTGAATGGCGCAAATGGTGCAAATGGAACAAACGGTTCACCCGGCGCAAATGGCTTGCAAACTGCATCGCCTACCGTTTACCAATGGGCAATTACCATTCCAAGCGGCCCGACGGGTTCATCAACCTACACTTGGGCCAGTTCATCGTTTACGCCTACCCCAAGCGGCTGGACGCAAACACCCGGTGCATCGCCAAGTCCCGGTTTCACTTTGTGGGCGGCAAAGGTCAACATTTCNGATTCGGCCACGGCCACCACGACTNCAATCAATTGGACGTTGGCAAGCATTCTTGGCGCTGGTTATGCCGGAACAAACGGCGCAAATGGAACAAACGGGACAAATGGCACAAACGGAACGAACGGTCTAAACGGCACACGAACCGCCGTCATCACCATGTATCAATGGGCGGTGTCTGCCCCGTCTTTGTTCCCGTCCGGCACATCCACCTACACTTGGGCAAATGGAACGTTTACCGCGCCAGCAACGCCCAATGGCTGGACTATTTACCCCGGCGCACCCGTGGCGGGTTACATCCTTTACGCCACCGACATGGTTTACGCTGACACCAGCACCAGCGCAACATCGTCGATTGTTTGGTCGTCCACAATTGCTTACCCAAGCGGCGCGGCTGGAACAAACGGCGCTAATGGTTCACCCGGCGCACCCGGCACAAACGGAACCAATGGCACAAACGGCTTAAATGGAACCCGCACAGCGTTCTTGCAGCTTTACCAATGGGCATACAGCACCCCCACGGTGTTTCCAAGCGGTTCATCGGTATATACATGGTCCAACGCAAGTTACACCTTGCCAAGTTCGCCAAATGGTTGGTCATTGTTGCCCGGACCGCCTGTTGTCGGTTACACGCTATACGCTTGCGAAGTTACATACGCGGACACCAACACCACGGCCACTTCGACAATTGGTTGGACCACTTCAACGGCGTTTGCGTTGGGCGCTGCTGGCACAAACGGCGCAAATGGAACAAACGGCACGAACGGGACGAACGGCACAAATGGTATTGATGGATTGTCGGCTCGCATTGCTTACGCCGTTTCCAATTCATCGTCGCTGAGTTCAAGCCCTTCAACCTATACGACCACAGGCGCTGGCGCTTTTCCACCCTACAACACATGGGGCGGCGCTGAAACATGGCAAGCCACACCCGCAACGTATGGCGCTGGACAAGCCCTATTCCAAACGAATGGCATATATAACCCCGGCACATCCCAAACGGTTTGGACCGCGCCTTATTTGTCGAATTTGAAGGTCGGTTCGTTGTCGGCCATCACCGCCAACACGGGCAATCTGACGGTTACAGGCACATTCCAAGCGAACACCGCCGCAATCAGCGGCACGTCCATGACGGGTTCGGGTATGTATCTGGACCAAACTGGTGACTTTGCATTAGGCAATTCCAGCACCAACATTTCGTTCAATGGTTCGCAAATGACCTTGAACGGGAACGTGGTTGCTACCAACAACATCAATTCAAATGCGGTAACAAACATTTTAGGCAATTCAACTGCTGGCAGCGGCACTCTTACGACCACGCCAACCACTTTTGTTTCTTTGCCTTTTACAACTTCCGGCGGTAATGTTGTTGTGACACTTAGCGCCATTGCCACGTTGCAAAACACATCCTTATCATCCATTAGCGATGAAATTGTAGTGTCGGTTTATAGAAATTCAACTTTATTGTATTCGGCTGGCATTAACATGAATGCTCAACCTAGTCAATCTACGTCATCAGTTCCCGGAGCAACTTTTGTTGACAACCCGCCATCAGGAACCAATACTTACGTTTTTAAAGCCAACAGTATCTACGGCTCATATCCTTTTACTATTAGTGGATGTTATTTAGTTTTGCAAGAATTTAAGCGGTAAAATTTCGCAACACTACACGACAAGATTCGTAGCCGCGCGAGACAGCGTGGAGCGTCACTACCAGAGTTTTGGGAACATTGCATAAACGCAGAAAGTGTAGGGTAAAGCCATCGCTGCCTTCAATCAAAATACAATTTATCAAGTATCGGGTTTTTCTAATCCTTGCATATCCGGCGAACTTGTCTGGAATCAAGCGACATACTGGAATCTAGCATTCACCAACCAAGCTGGCGCACCCGTCGATTTGACAGCGGCCACAATCAATGCCCAAATCGTTCGGCGCGAGGTTTCCAACCTGCAAGACACCCGCACAGGCTTGTCTTTCAGCATTGCGGACTATTCGCCCACGCCCACGCCCATCACTTTGAACATTGTCAATTTGAACGCATCGGCTGGCACTTTTACGTTGGTGATTGACGATTCCACATGGTCTTTGGTGTCAAGCGACCCTGAGTTGGAAATCAACGCACAGAATCCAGTTTGTTTTTCTGGCCGCATCATGGTGAATTTCCCCGCAATTTCCGGCGGTAATCCCGCTGACGATGCCGTGATTTTTCTTTTGTTCTTGGTCCGTTCCGACGGTATCGTGGTGGTCTAAATGCAATTAAATTTAACAGTCCAAAACGCAAACAGCATCGTTTGCCAAGTTGTTCCCACGCCCACGCAAACCATCAACATCGACCGCGGCGTCACGGGCAACGGCATCGCATCGATTGTTCCCGTCACCATCGCAACGTTCCAATACTTGCAAATTACTTACACCAATGGAACGGTGGTTGACGTTGGGCCATTGACATCCACGGCTTACACGGCCACATCGCCCATTGTTATCACGGGCAATACCATTTCGCTGTCTACGGTTCAACCGCAACAAGGCGGCACAGGCGCGGCGGGAACGCTGACGGGTTACGTTTACGGCAACGCCACGGGCGCGATGACCGCATCAACGACCATTCCCAACACGGCCATCACAGGCTTGGGTACGATGTCCACGCAAAATGCCAACAATGTGGCGATTACAGGCGGGACAATCCAAGGCGTTGCGCTGACCATTGACAGCATTCAAAGCACCCCTATCGGCTCGACCACGCCATCCACAGGCGCNTTCACCACGCTATCGGNATCCAGCACCGTTTCTGGCACAGGNTTTTCNACTTATTTGGCAAGTCCACCCGCAATCGGCGGCACAGCGGCCAACACCGCAAAGTTCACCACGCTGGCAGTCACGGGCCTGACGGGTTACACATACGCCAACGGTTCTGGCAATTTGACCGCATCGACCACGATTCCGAATGCTGGTTTGGCGAATTCAAGCCTTACAGTCAATGGCGTTTCGATTGCCCTTGGCGCGTCGGGAACCGTTACGGCGGCGGCTGGCACTTTGACCGGAACAACCTTGAATTCCACGGTGACGGGTTCGTCATTGACAAGCGTCGGCACTATCACGACGGGAGTTTGGAATGCGACGCCAATCACCAACAGTTTCTTGGCGAATTCTTCTATTACGGTCAATGGTACTAGCATTGCTTTGGGTGGCAGCGGAACGATTACTGCCGCGACTACCAGCACCCTTACTATTGGTTCTGGATTATCTGGCGGCTCATTCAACGGCTCTACCCCTATAACCATCGCAAACACGGGCGTTTTGACGTTTTCCGGTGGAACGACAGGGCTAACCCCCAATACGGCCACAAACGGCGCGATTACCCTTGCCGGAACGCTTGCAGTCGCCAACGGTGGAACGGGCGTCACATCATCGAGCGGCGCGAATTCGGTTGTTTTGCGCGATGCAAATGGCAACGTCACGACCAATTGCCTGTTTGAAGGCTACACAAGCCAAGCGGCGGGAACGACCATNACGCTGACGGCATCGTCGGTTCAGAATTGGGCCATTACGNGTTCGGGCGGTCAAACTATCCAATTGCCCAATGCGACCACGCTACCCGCTGGCGCGACTTTCACGTTCAACAACAATCAATCGAGCGGCACAATCGTTGTCCAAAACAATTCGGCCACCACCATCGCCACGGTGCAATCGGGTTCGTATATCACGGTTGTTTTGCTGAATAACTCCAGCGCGGCGGGTTCGTGGGATTTCCACAATTCGCCACCTTCCAATGCGTCTTGGTCAACCAATACGCTGAATTGGGCGGGTTCTTATACCAACGGCACATGGAACGGCAACGCTGTCGGCGCAACTTACGGCGGCACAGGTCAAACCGCAGTCATCACAGGTGATTTGCTTTACGGTTTGGCATCGAACACTTGGTCGCGGCTTGGCGTTGGCTCTACGGGTCAAATCTTGCGCGTTGCTGGCGGTGTTCCGACTTGGGGCGTTGACTACACCGGAACCGTCACCAGCGTTGCGGCTACCGTTCCGTCATTCTTGTCGATTTCTGGTTCGCCTATTACAACCAGCGGCACATTGGCAATCGGTTATTCCGGGACAGCTTTGCCCACGGCCAACGGCGGGACGGGTTTAACCAGCTTCACGGCAAACCAAGTTTTCTACGCTTCCAGCACATCGGCATTTGCACAATCGGCCAACCTGACATTTGACGGCACGAACTTGGGATTGGCTGGCGGCACAGCCAACGGTGTGGCCTATTTGAACGGCTCTAAGGTGCTGACTACGGGGTCTGCGCTGACGTTTGATGGGACATATTTTTATGCAAATGGTTTGCGGCTTAGTGGTTCTGATGCAGGCAACACAATTTACAAATCTAGCGGAAATTTATTTATAACGGCAGACAATGGAACGCTTGCTTTACAAGCAAACACAAGTAATCCAATTGCGTTTTATTTAAACAGCTCCGAACAAATGCGCCTGAACAGCACAGGTCTGGGTATTGGGACAAGTTCGCCAGGGTCAAAATTGGCCGTAATTGGTTCAGCAAACATGGCGTACTTCTACGATGGAAGTACATCTGATTTTCAGATTCAAGCGGTTTCAAGCAGAACCGAAATCGGCCCTACAACAAACACACCGCTGTCATTTAAGACCAACAACACAGAACGTGCCCGTATAGACTCCAGCGGGAATTTGTTGGTGGGGACTACGAGTGCAATTTCTTCAAATAGAACAAGCATAAATATAACGGCCAATTCTGGCGTTACAGCAGTTCCATTAACTGATTTAACCCAAAATTCTTATGTTGATATAACAATTCCAAATGCTGTTGGTGGCGCAGTTATGGCAGTGCAATTGATGGTAACAAATACTTTTAAAGCAAATGCAAACGGAAGAACCTCAACATTGTTTGCAGTTTTTGACCGAGGGCTAAATAACACAACCATTAACACAATTTCTTCTGCCAACGGTGGTACTAGCGGCGCATCATTTACAGTAACCGTTCCTTCTGCTGGTGTGATTCGCATCACAAACACTGTTGCTGGAATTTGCTCTTTAAGCGCAGTTGCCACAATAGTCACTGGGTTCTAATAATTTTTAACTGAAAGGCTAATCATGTCAGCGTTGACGCAAGAACGTGTAAAGGGGTTATTCGACTACCGTGATGGTCAGTTGTTCTGGAAAGAGCGACCACGTTCCGACTTCAAAACTGACTTGGCGTATCTGCAATGGAACCCCAAACACGCTGGCAAACAAGCTGGTTGTTATAGCGGTCAACGTCATGGAACTGTTGCGATTGATAAGCGGCACTACAATCTTCACAGAATTATTTTTCTATGGCATCACGGGTATCAGCCTGAGATTGTTGACCACGCCGACTGCAACCCTCAAAACAACTTGATTGAAAATTTGAGGGCGGCGAACAAAGCTGAAAACCAAAGAAATTCTGGTATGTTTTCTCACAATACGTCAGGCTACAAAGGCGTGGTGTGGAGTAAGGTATGCCAAAAATGGATTGCCCGTGTCAAAGTGCATGGCAAGACCAAACACTTAGGTGTTTTTGAGGATATAGAGTTTGCTGACTTGGTTGCCCAAGAAGCAAGAAACAAATTTCATGGCGCTTTTGCCAGACACAACTGAAAGGAAAAACTATGGCTGCAACTCTTGCGTGGACGATTGATTGGCTAAAGACTTCAACTCAAACCGTGAACGGTTTTCAAGAGGTTGTGGTTGATGCTGGTTGGCGTTGCACCGGAACCGAAATCGCTGGCACACCTGCTGTCACCTACACCAATTCCATTTATGGAACTTGCACGTTTACGGAACCACCTGCTGGCGACCCTAATTTCGTGCCATTTGCTCAACTGACTCAATCCCAAGTGGTTGGCTGGTGCTGGGAAAACGGCGTGAACCAAGAAGCTACTGAGGCTGCTATTAACGCAAACTTGGCTGCTCAGATTACACCCGCCACTACGCAACCACCCTTGCCTTGGGCTACACCTGCGGCATAATACTCACGCCAACTTTTTGGCATTTTTTAACAGGAAAATACATCATGACCGAACAAGCTCAAACAAAATCGCAAGCCTTCATTTATTCCGCCGACTTGGTGAATGCGACTTTGCAATACTTGGCGACCAAGCCTTACGGCGAAGTTGCGAACCTGATTGCTGGTTTTAATCAACCAATCGACCCTTCCACCATTCAACAGGCCGCCGCCGAAGCGCCGCCCGAAAGCTGATAAATGGACAATCCAGTTACGCACGAACAAATTTATGCGCGTCTTTGCGCGATGGAATCCAAGGTTGACACAATAGAGTCAAACACAAAGGACATCATTGAGGCATTCAAGGCGGCGCAAGGCGCAGTGAAAGTGTTGAACTGGATTGCGTCCCTTGCAAAGCCAATCGGCATCATCACTTTGGTGACGGGCGCGATTATGGTGGGATGGCATAACCTGACGGGGAAATGAGATGATTGACCCAATTACCGCACTAGCGGCCATACAGTCCGCCGTAAAACTTGTCAAAAAGATGAGTCAGACGGTTGACGACGTTGGTTCGTTGGGTCCGGTATTGGGCAAGTATTTCGATGCCAAAACGAACGCCGTTCAAGCGGTCAAGGATGCCAAAGATTCTGGCAAGGCTTCCAACATGGGAACCGCCATTCAAATCGAAATGGCGCTGGAACAAACAAAACAGTTTGAAACCGAACTGCAAATGTTGTTCATGACGTCCGGCAAAATTGACGTTTGGAATAAAATTAAAGCTCGCGCTGGAGAAATGGACAAAGCGGACAAGTTTGCCGAGCAAGCCGCTAAAGACCGCGCAAAGAAGCAAAAGCAAGAACAAGAAGAATTTTTCATCATTGGTTTGGTGATTGTTTTGGTAATTGTTCTTGGGACGGTTGGCTATTACTTCATACAGGAATCCGTAGACTATGCGAAAAAAAATAGCCATCCTGTTCATCATCGCAATTAGTGGATGTTCGGACCGTTACAGGTACGTTTGTCAAGACTTTGACCATTTTCAAGACCCTGAATGCCAGCGTCCGCGCTGTCTTTTCACGCAAACCTGCCCGGACTATTTGGTCGCGCCCGTTCTGGAGAAACAAATTGATGCTATTCAGCAACCACCCGGACCACAAACTAACCGCTGAAGAAATCGAGGTCCGCATTTGGGCCATCGTTGTCTTGGCGATTACGGGCATTTTGTTTTTTATTGTCATTTGCCTTTTATATTCGGTGACCTTTGTGGTTCAACCAATCAAGGCAATGGCTCCCATCGACCAAGCCTACACCAAGATGCTGAACGACATCGTTTTGTTGTTGGTTGGCGGGATAGGCGGCATTGTGGGCAAACGGGTCGCTGGCGGCGTTGCTGGCACGTTGGCAGGGGTCAAACAAGCCACAGCACCAACAGCGCCTTGCGTGGCTCAAAATCAGTTTGTGCAACCACCGCAAAGTTCGGCATTCGGTGCAATGCCTGTTTTTGTTAATCCCGAACTTGACGAATCTTGGCGTCCACCACCACCGCCGACCACACCGCCCGAACATTTGGAATCGGACGATTTCCGGCAAGAAATAGCCGCGGCACGATTGGGGGCGTCATGACTTGGATTCTTACGTTTTTTAGCGACCTTTTCTACATTCTGGCAATGCTGGCGCTGGTTGGGGGCATTGCCCTATACGGCGTCAGTTATGTGGCGAAATGGCTTCCGGTGATTGCCACTTACGCTTTAATGATGCAAGTCGGCGGCATTGTTTTGGCCTTGGGTGGTGGTTACTTTGTGGCTGAACATAAAGGTTACGAAAAGCGCGTGGCCGAAGATAAAGCCGAAATTGACCGCCTAAACGCTGAAGCGCGGCAAAAAGAAGCTGAACTAGCCCAAACCTTGAAAGAAAAAACCGCAGCATTACGAAAGGCAACCAATGCAATTTCTCAAAAACAAGTTGTTACTAATCAGCGCATTGATGCTGGCGAGTTGCGGTTCCCAACCAGTTGTCCCGTACAAGCCAGTTCAGATGCCGGAACTCCCGCCGGAAATCCAGAAAATGGAACCGAACCTGAGCGACAGGCTCTTAAAGATATTGTCACCATCGCCGCAGAAGGCGACGCCGCCATCGTCAAATTGAATGCGTGTATAGACCAATACGAAACCGTGAAAGGAAAGGTAAATGCTCAACAATGACCAATTAGCAAAGTTGGGCATCAATCCTTCATGGTTGGATGGCTTAAACGAAACNTTCNAGCGNTTCAACATTGCCACGCCGCACCAGCAAGCCATGTTNATTGGTCAATGCGGCCATGAATGCAACAACTTTAAAACGCTGGAAGAAAACCTAAACTATAAAGCCGCAACCTTGATGCGTTTGTGGCCGAAACGCTTTCCAACACAGGAAATCGCCAACGAATACGCAGGTCAGCCGAAGCGTATCGCCAACAAGGTTTACGCCAACCGCATGGGAAACCGCGATGAAGCGTCGGGCGATGGGTATCGTTTCCGTGGCCGTGGCTGCGTTCAATTGACGGGTCACGCCAATTATTATCATGCCGGACAAGCCCTTGGCGTTGACTTTGTGATGAACCCTGACATGGTTGCAACGCCGCATTACGCCGCATTGACCGCGGGTTGGTTTTGGGATACGCACAAACTAAACGCACCCGCTGACGCATGGGATTTCGTGAAATGCACCAAGATTATCAACGGCGGTTCAATTGGCCTTGCTGAACGCCGCCAACACGCTGAACACGCCTTGAACGTCTTGTCCTAAAAGGTGGAAGCCCTCAATTTGGCCTTTTAAATTCCATGCGAGAAAGCCAAAAAACCGCATGGTTCAGCATCCTTGAATGTTGGCTTAACAGGCTTCCAAAAGACAACTGCGGGTCAAATCATAAGCAAAGATTGGATTTTTTGTTCCAATTCTTGCAAAAATAATTTGACTTCAGTTTCTAATTCGGCCACATACACCGGGTCAAACGGCACGCGCTGAATGTAAAGCTGCAAGCGTTCTGGAACTCGCGGGTCATACGAAACAAAATCCACCCATTTGCGTCCGGTACAGGCCATTTGCCATTGCATTTGGTCATGATACTTTTTAGGGTATTTCTTGTTGATGATAATGTCGAAATGGTTGGCCGAATTCGGACATTTGATTTCTATCGCGCCATCATCCCCGACAAGGCCATCAGGCGAAGCACCAGCGCGTTCAATCGTTGGGTGGGATATATACCCCACTTCATCGACCATCACGTCCTTGGCTTGCTCATACGCGGCCCGAGCAAATGGTTCTTGCATCGTTCCCCATTTCATGGCGTCGTTGGTAAAAGATTCTTCAACCGTCCCGGTCAATCTTTCGCAAAGCAATTGGCTCATGTAATTGGCGCGAGATGCTGAATACCCTGTTTTTGTCTTTGCTACGATGTCCGAAATGCGCGAAGCTGTCGCATTGCCACATCGAGATGCGAACCACTCTGGTGAACCTTGAATCATATTGCTGCTTTTTTGCGGTCTTTAAGGTCGAGAATTTGGTTTTGAAGCTGGATATTACCGCCAGCAAACTTTAGCGCGGCAAAGTAAGCCGTTTTCAGTTCATCGTGCGTTCTGGCGTTTTCCATGCTGGCAAGATATGGCGTCAAGTCGGCCAATGATGGGCCACCGCTGACTTGGTGGTTGTCGATTTCCACATCGATGGCTTCCGTCGGGATGCTGAACGCTTGAAAACATGCGTATTTGTAAGCCGTTGACATTGCTTTGTTGGTGGCTTTGTCGGACGAATCCATTGCTTCACCAAACGTTTTAACAACATGTTTTGAACCATCTTCAACGCTGACGAAATCGAATTCAGCTTCCACCGTAACGTAGAAAAGAACCTTATTGCTGGCGCTGACCCGTTCCGCACAGGTTCGGCTCAACACCCGCGGCAAAATGCAAAGCCCATGTTTTGGCAGCAATTCGGCCAAGGCGTTATAAACGTCATCGATGCCCCGGAAATGGTAGATTGAACCAGAATCGGTCTTGCGGTTTTTGGCTATGCCACGCACCGACAAAGCGGCTTGAACGTCGCTGATTGCTTTATAGACTTTCATTTTTTGTAAAACTCCGATTCGCAAAGTTCATCTAAGCGCATGAAAGCGTCCATCAATGGGTCTTTTGTGGCCTTATACACATCCGCGCTGGCTTGATTAAACAAGCTCATTGTGCTGGCGATAAGCTGCCGCGCCACGAATGGCGTGATGTCTGAATCTTCAATTTGCCGAAGTTGGCTTAAAACGCCATAAAGCGTTCGGTTCGGGTGGTCCATTGTCATGTCCTGTTTTGTTGATGGGACGTTCATTGTATAGTAAACTGAACGGATGACAAAAGAAATTGCAATTAAATTGGCTGGTGGGTCGAACGCATTGGCCCGACTGTTGGGCATCACAAAAGGCGCGGTGTCGCAATGGAAGGCCATTCCAAAGGGTCGGCTTTACGACTTGCGAAACTTGCGGCCCGAATGGTTTTATTGACAAGGCAAATTTTCGTGTATACTCAGAACCGTCTAGAGTGGCATCTGGACGATGAAGTGATTAAATTAACCCCGCAGGGTACTGTGTGGTCTTGTCGTACGGCAAGCGAGTCTTTTGAGTCACTTCAATCGTCTTGCTGTTGCTCTCGCCAAGAGCCAAGACCACAGAGCATCTTGCGGGGTTTTTGCTTTTGGACTGCCCAATGCGGTACGTCGATGGTTGGGCATGAGATACCCCGTTACATGAGCGAACCAAAGCGGGGAACGTGGGCGAAGTCTAGAGCGTGGTGGTTGAAAATAGTCTGGACAGTGCGATGCGAGGACATGGCTCCGAAAAGCAGAAGGCACAAGCGAACTTTGGTTTTGACCACGGTTAGGCTGTGCTTTGCTCAAACATTCACCAAAAAGCAGTTTAAAAACAGAAAGGAAATCACATGATATTAAGTAACAGTTACCCAACTGAAGTTTATGTTTCAGACATGGGTTATTTCGTAATAAAACAAGATTGTTTTGAATGTGGACACCAAACGCAATTTTTGTTTACACCTGACCAAACCAAGCTTTTGTTTAATTTGTTGCCTGACTTTTTAAAAGAGCAACAAGAAAAATGGACCGGTTTACATTCACCACATGAAAGCACAAACGATGAATGACTTAGGATTTGAACGTTTTTGGGCAGCTTGGCCTAAGTCAACAAGAAAAGGCGCAAAATCGGCTTGTTTGCAAAAATGGGCCAAACTTTACTGCGAAACTTGTTGTGACCAAATCATCAAACACGTTGAATGGATGAAAACCACGGACCAATGGCGAAAGATGGACGGGGCATTCATTCCAGCACCTTTGGTTTACCTTAACCAGCAACGATGGGATGGCGCTGAAATCCCTGAGACTAAAAAGCAGGTCAGCACCTTGGAAATTATTGCTCAAGAACGCGCAAAAGCCGTTCCTATGCCTGACCATATTCGTGAACGTTTAAACCAATTGCGGGGACGCCATGCGTGAACATTACAACGATGAAGAACGTGAAGCTGCCCGAATTTTGGATTTGGTACGCATGGGTGATAAAAACATTCCACGCAGCGTTATAAATTGGGCTTTGTGGTGTTTAGGAGATGCAGTTGGACAATAGCAACACAGAATTGGAATTCATGCGTCAATCCGAAGCGCGTGAATGGAAAGCGCGGTTTGACAAGAAAGCAATGGAATGTGGCCGTGAAGAAGCGATTGCATGGTGGCGGGACACTATCAAGGAAATCGAAAAAAAGCGCGGCAAAACCGAAGCCTTCGCCCTTGTTGCACGAATCACGCAATTAAGGACGCGCCGGATATGACTTTTTACGTTGGACAAGTTAAAAAGAAGTGGTCGAAAGATTGGCGAACCGTGGTCATGAATGCCGAATTGCTGGATGCCGCCGTATCAAAAACGCTGGCGCTGGCAATCAAGGACGAAACGATGGCCCGTGTTTTCCAAGCCAGCGATGAACGTTGGGACGAAATCAAAGTGGTTTTTTTAAAAGGGGACAAAGATGGACGATTGGACGCCTGAGATGGACGAAGCAATGAAAAACATTTCCGCAAAAGCCAACAAAGGCCAAGTCGGTGGCATTCATTACGTTGCCATGAAGATTCAACCTTGGGAAGTGATGGAATCCGTTTTGACCCGTGACGAATTTATTGGGTTTCTCAAAGGCAACGTAATCAAATACAGCATGAGACAGGGACGCAAACCCGACGCGCTGGATGACGCCGAAAAAGCCCATCATTACCGCATGAAGCTCAAAGAAGTGTTGGACCAATGAGACGCGCCGCAAAAGTAGACCAAAATCAGAACAGAATCGTGGACGCTTTGCGTTACGCTGGCGCTACCGTTCAATCACTTGGGCAAGTTGGCGGCGGTTGTCCTGATTTGCTGGTTGGCTACAAAAGGGTGAACATTCTGATGGAAGTTAAGGACGGTGACAAAGTGCCAAGTGCAAGGTTGCTACGCGAAAGTCAAATGACTTGGTGGTCAGAATGGTCCGGCGCTAGGCCGTTTTTGGTTGAATCCGTGGATGATGCCCTGCAAGTTTTGAAGAAAATTAGGGAAACCACCTAGTTTTTTTTGCATAAAGTCTTGAACTGTTTAGAAATCTAAACTACAATGCGTCATCAACAACACAAAACAGAAGTTTGACATGACACGGTTCACAGAAAAATATGTTCGCAGCGACAACCAATGGGTCAAGATTACACGGGACAACGTGCAACGCACTTTTACGTTTGCCCGTGGCTACAAAAACGAATTTAAAGCCCACGAAATCAGCACTTTGTCTTTTAAATGGGTTTCCAATTGGACCGAAGCATTGGAAAAAGCCAACAAAACCATTGCAACTTTTGCCTAAACAAAACATGAAAACACAAATGCTACAACGCGCACGTCGCAACTTTGACCGCCCCGACATTGAGCGCCACTTGGTTCGGCACAATATCCGCGCATGGGTTCGGTCGGTCCGAATCCTTGGCGACAAATGGCTTTTGGCACATCACATCACACGATTGGAAACAAAATGATTTTGGAAAAAATCTTAGACTACGGGTTGGCGGTCATCATTGCCGTTTTGTTGGCTTGGTTCTTGGCGGTGGCTTTGGTATGAATGACGAACAAATTGCAAAACTATATGACCAAGCCTTGGTTATTGAAAGCAACGGTGATTATGTTGCTGGCGAATTAGACCCCGTAAAGTTTGCCAAACTGGTAGCACAGCATGAGCGTGAGGCGTGTGCAAAAGAAGCAGATAAACGACTGTATGACTACACCATGCTTCTATCAAACCCGCCACAAAACGGTGCGGCATGGAGTATTGCAAACGCAATTCGAGCAAGAGGCCAACGGACTCCCGAAGGAGGTGAAGCATGACTGAAGAACAAATACTCGCTGAGATGGAAAAGATTAAAGAGGCACAGGCACATTGGCAGAGCGCACAGGATGGCTCTTACGAGATGGCCCTGCACTACGCAGGCTACACACGCCTGAGAAATGAACTTAAAGCATTAAGGGAGGCTAAACATGACTGAATGTGTTTGGAAAAAAATTTCGAGATACGAATGGAAAACGGACTGCGGGGCAAAAAAGCTGTTGTTCTGCGGATTCTGGAATGGTCTTAAATGCACTTGTGGCAAATACGCAAAAAAGGAGAAGAACAAATGACTAAAGACGAAGCCCCAGATTACTTTTTCTGTGAGCGAACATTGATTAACTCGTTGGAAGATACAAACGTAAGTCAAAAAATTCAAGATTCGCATCGTTTTGCATTGGCAATTACTGGGCACTATCAACAAGCATTTAATTTAACTGGCGATTTAAATGCAAAAC
>Ga0007835_1000058_pt1 | contig 15201 bp, 25 predicted proteins | sample CryBogCBE28Sep08_FD_54985 | JGI IMG/M metagenome (GOLD analysis project Ga0007835, IMG submission 54985) | Freshwater microbial communities from Crystal Bog, Wisconsin, USA - CBE28Sep08 | ecosystem: Environmental > Aquatic > Freshwater > Lake | place: Crystal Bog, Wisconsin, USA | collected...
GGTAAAGAACCATTTTTTCTCAAAAAATATTGCTTGCATATAGCGAGCAGAGCTTGATGTTCCCTGAGTTCCGGTGTATTTAAAGTTAAATGCAGCGCACAAAATATTGTTTAACAAGACTTGTCCAGCCGTAGTTTCCTCAGTAACAAAGTCAATACTAGGGAAAACCCCATCTAAAGCATCTGAAATTTTTGAGGTGGTAGAGCCGACTAGCGCATACACCCCATAGTTGTTCATAAAAAGTACCGAACGGAAATATGGAAATAGGGCATAAGCCAGCTTGGAACCCACAGAAGCGCTGACATTGGTATTAGTAAACAGAGTAGTACCAGTATTAGTAACCCTAACATCCGAAAACACATTGATTGAGTCATCGCCAAAAATGTATAGAAAGTTGTTAGCAGATAGCAATTGCTGGATATTGCCATGCAAAGTTGAATCTGAAATGGTTACTGCGCCAGCAGAAACGCTTGTAAAGTCACTAGATGAGCCAGCGGCGCTGTAATAAACGGTACGACCTTGAGCAATCCATACGCGTCCAGAAAAGCTAGCTATACCCACATTCTTGTCAGTTGTGACATTGGCTACTGCCGTTGCATTGCTTCCTACGCCGCCGGTAATGGTGACGGTGATATTTGCTGAATTGGTATAGCCAGTTCCGGGGTTAGTCATAATGACTTCGGTAACTTGACCGCCAGCCAAAATAGCCGTTCCTGCCGCGTTAGTGCCGCCTCCGCCAGTAATCGTGACTACGGTGTTTGCAGCATTGATGTAGTTTGAACCGCCATTAGTAACGGTGATGCCAACGGTACCTTGAGCAAAAGTAGTCAATCCAGCTACCGCAGTTGCTCCAGAACCGCCTCCACCGACTAAAGTTACGGTAGGAGCAGAGGTATATCCTGAGCCAGCTTCCATCAAGCTNATACTGGTTACGATGCCTGTATCTACAACGGCATTAGCGGCTGCATTAGCGCCNCCACCGCCTGTAATCGTCACACTTGGGGCTGAGGTATATCCAGAGCCGGGCGTGGTNACAGAGATGGCTACAACGCCTCCAGATTGTATTGTGGCACCAGCAATAGCTTGCACACCATTTGAAAGGTTTGGAGCGCCAATAACGACCTGAGGAATAGAGGTATAGCCTGTTCCAATATTGGTCATGCCAATAGATAAAACGGAACCCGANCCAGAACTAATTGAGCAAACTCCAGTAGCNTGAACTCCNTTAGCTTGGNTTGGTGCTGAAATTTGTACGGTGGGCGCGGAAGTATAGCCNCTTCCTTGATTGGTTAAACCTATAATTCCAACAGAACCAACACTAATAACGCTAGTGCCATCCCATGTGAAATACCCTTTTACGGGGTCACAAATCAATAAATATTCATTTTTCCATTGGGAAATATTGATATTGTCGGTGCTAAAAGTGCCAGCAGCAGCAATTGTGCCTTTAGTTAAATTATCTAGTCGGACATATTCAGCGCTTCCATCGGACTCAAAAGCCACTAAATAATCCACCAATCCAATGTTGGCAGAAAAAAAATACAAAACTGTAAGGCTAAAAGTAATCCCTAAATCGGTGTAATTAGGAATAATTTTGAGGTTGCCATAACCAATTGGCATAGCATTTTCAAGCCAAGAAAACTCGGTGTCTTCAATGGCAGTACGGTTAGCTTTAGTGTCAAGACCTTTAAATTGTTTGACAATNGCATACGATTTTTTTTGCTCTGCGGCTGCCATAATTAGTATGGAGTGCTATAAGGGTTGAGCATCCTTCTGGTGTAAACCGAGGTCTGTACCGCCATAACTTGCTTGTCATATTGTTGCTTAAATATTTCAGCTTCTCCAAAGGATTGCTCAAAATACTTTGCTTGATAAGCAGCGTAGAACTGAACCGGATTGTAATACGGGTCATTGATGGTATCTGTGTCTGCAAGATTTACCATTGGTGTCGGCAAAATTACAGTATCAATTTCAACGGTATAAACTTGGTCTGGTACTGGAGAAATGTAAATCTGTGATTGCCCGAATACGCTAAACGCAATAGGGCGTCCAATATAGTTTTGCCAAAAACGCAATTGCGCGTTGAAGTCTGTCCACGACAAATAACGCATTGGAATACGCGTATTGCCCCAATACAAGTTAATGTTTAATACATCAAGAGTCTGAGTGCCTTGTGGCAAACATGAAAAATTAATAATTTCAGATGGTCCTGCATATTGCAAAGTAACTGTTCCATTAAGGAATGTAGTGCTTGGCGGATATGGATTAGGACCAGATGGATAGTTAGGAGCGGTAGTGCTAAAGACGCCGCCGTTTACTACCTTGTAAATAAAGATGTTATAGACAACATAATCGCCGGTGTTAGCTGTGCCACCACCAGTCCAGAAATAGGGTGTTGCACCTCCCGCTACAGGCGTAGTAGGTACAGTCGTAATTTGAATCGTGCGTAAGCATCCGGTATCCCGGACTACGCGCTCCCTGCCAGCATTAATGTAATCTGTTAATTGCTGGTCGGAGTAAAAGTTTCCATTAGCATCATGCAAGAGTCTTCTGACTTGCGTGATGTAGCCTTGCAGAGTTTGTGACATTGATTTTCCATATTAAGCTGCTTGGCTAAGGACTTTTCCCCCTGCCTTCTTTTGGGAGGGCAAGGGTACTCTTTCCACCACCGGGGATAACGAGTGATTCTTTTTTGGAGCTTGCTCCGAAATTAAGATTTTGGACAAAATAGCCAAACCTTCCGGNACTTCCGCTTTNGTTCTAATTAAACCTAAACGAGCAAGGAATGGTTCTTTATCCATCTCCATGTAACCAAATAAGTGACGAGCCACTTCTACNTCCACCTCCACCGTCTCCCCGATAGGAAAAGCGTACGGTTTAAAAGCATAATCAAAGTGTATGGGTTTTTCCCATGTGTTCGTCACAAATAAGGTTGACATAATTAGAAGCTCACAGTATCGCCATAAACACGAATATCACAAGTACCATTGGTAACTGCGGTATTCACTTTTACAAATAAAGCCTGAACGGTATAACCATTNACAACGGTTGTCGTGCTATACGGGCTAGCAACAGTCAAGTCCTGATAAGTAGTAGTCGCTGTCAAATTGGATAACACGGTAGCCGCAACTACCGCATTACTCGCATTGCCATCGTTAGAAGTCAGAATAGACACATTGGCTGTACCAATATTTCCATTAGGATTCTGAACGGTTACGCGTCTAATAATCACGCCTCCTGAACTAGCGGCATTTGCCCCTGCGGTCAAACCGCCGCTAAGAATAGGAATTGTAATAACAGCATTGCCTGTTGCACCCAGAGGCACGCCAGNAGCGGAAGCAATGGCATAGTTGCCAAAGTTTGCCGCCGTATTTTGTGCTACTGAATCTACGCTAGACATGGCTGCTCCTTATTTGTTGTATGTGCCTGATACTGGTTGACCGCCGTTAGTAGCAAACAATGTAATCGTTGGTGTGCCAGAAAGCACATTAGCGCGTACATTGTAGCCGTCAGCGATGAACAAGCCGCCAGTATTGTTAGCAACAACGACAGCCCACGAAGCATTGCTGATATTGCCGTCAGTATCGGTATTTAACTCGATTGTGACATTGGCAGTAGGAGCAATGTAGTAGATGCCCGCTGGCATAACAACAGTAGCGTTACCAGCAGCATAGGCTTGAAAATAGCCAGATGCCGCGTTAGTTGCTACATTCGATACTAGGATTTTATTGGAAGCTAATGACATGGTTTATCTCCTTAGATAGAAAGTGAGTTGTAACCGGTCACTTGTGTCATTGACTTAGGCTTGGTATTAACCAATTCCGCAATCATTAACACAGCACCAACATAACCAATTTGCCAGTTAGGCAGAGTGGACTCAAATCCTGTAAATACGAACGAACCTTGGTCATGGATGTACAGAGACAAGTAGTTAGTATTCAGGAAGTACACAGTACCTTCAGGGCAATATGGGTCTGGATAGATTGGAACACCAGCGACCATCAAAGCGCGGAAAGCAGCTTGAGGACCATTGGAGTCGCTATCAAAACCATGACCGGGGGTGATGACATACTGTTCTTGACCTACGAAGTCTTGAGCAAGCAATGTCCATGTACCAAATCCGCAAACACCAAAGCTAGGCATTTCAGCGCCGTTTTTAACGGTACCAGAAATGTATTGCAAGATGTTTTGACGGGTTGGGTTTACACCACCAGCGGCATATTGCTTAGACTGCCACCATGTGTAGGCGCTACGGCTGATATTACCGTAAGTACCAGAGCTAGAAACGGCTGCTGGAAGACCGATAAATTGTTGATTGTTTGTAGTGTTGGTGTACAAAGCAGTTGCCATTGCATCCATCATTACATTGGTTGCATCGTTCATACGAGCTTCAATCAATGGAATGATTGCTGCGTCTTGCTGAACTGCACCTTCCATACCGAGGAACGGTACTGGAGCAATCATCAATTTCAAGTCAAATTCAGCATTGAAAGCACCTTGCTGGACTGAAGGCTGGTTGAATGAACCAGAATAGTCAGACCATTGGGCGTTCACAAATTGCGAACCCTGAACTGGAACGGTTACTGAGGATACACCGCCTGAAGCTGATTGACTGTTAGCAATCAACGCAGCCATCAATGGTGTGCTGTTATAAAGCTGTACTACGAGTTTGGGAATAAAAGCCCGGCGTGTAACATAAGTCAACTCATTATATTGACTTGTGCCTGTTGCCGGAACAATCCCTCCGCCTATTGGCATAATAAATCTCCGTTAAAAGTAAATATCCCCATTTACTGCGTCTTAAAAACCAATTGGTTTCGGATTTCTCCGAAGTTCCGCTAATGCTTTTGAAGCCTCATCTCTAGCTGCGCCAACTGGGTTCTTATAGTATTTACCTAGGTCGAACTTGCTGACTGCGCTTGGATTGTAGCCGGTAGGTGTTGGTTCAGCGGATTGCTTCATCCAGTCCCAATACTCTGCGGCAACCTCGTGATTCGTAATACCTTTTTCAAGCATGACTTTTTCAATCTGCTCAATATCTTCATCAGAACTCGCCAAGCCTTTTTTCATTAGCTTGTTACGGCGCTTATTAAGGTCTTCGATAGCATCGCGCTCTCGCAACTGTGCTTCTAATGCCTGTACGCGTTTTTCAGACGCGGAAGCCACTCTATTTGTGTAATCCTCAATATCTAATTCAGGAATATTCAAATCTGGCTTGGCTTTTTTGGTCAAGCGCAAAAATTCCTTGCGAGTATCAGGATTNTCNGACAACTGTTGCGCTAGCGCAGCCAATTGGTCTCTTGCTTCAAACGATAGGTCTTCTAAGCTCATAATTTATCCCCTTTTCTGANTTAGATTACTTTTTTGCCATCGCCGGGCTTTTGAACTTGCATCTTGTTCTTAGGTCCGGTTTTGATTGGGCTATCTAAACCACCAAGCTGTGAAAAGCGTGGAGTGTTAGTAATAACGCCGTGTTGTTGCGTATTGTCAGTAGGACGGCGAGGTTGGCTCGCGCCTCTTGGCTTAAATAAATCCATGATTTCTCCTTATTGAGCTGGACTCGGTTGAGGTGTTGGACCCGCCGCCGCCATTGCTGGCATTGGAGGCATATTCGGTACTGCCGGTGCTTTAGACATTGCTGTACCTTCAGGCGTTGCACCACCAGCTTGAGGCAAGTTTTGAAGCATCTGCAAAATTTCAGATTGCTGCAACTCTTTAGTTTTGCCCTTACGAGGACCNATAACTTTGTTTATTACATTAATGGCNTTAAGAATTGCTTTACCTTCTTCGCTATCTGAGCCAACGGAAGGAAGCGCTTGNTCTANCAAGTCTTGAGCCATTGAAAGGTTTACCATTGCGCCTTCTTTGTTACCCATTTTAGGTTCAGGCGTTGACATTGGTGTACCCATTGGAGCGGTAGAAGAATCCGACATGCCGTTTGCCTGTGGTTCAGGCGTAATATTTGGAGCTGGCGCCCCGCCGGGTTGTTGGTTTTTAATCAACTCCATCATTTTATCTGGTGGAACACTCATATATTTCCTTAATTAACAGTTAAATACTATTTATTCTAACTATCACAAATTGTCAAGTGGGGAGGTTTATTTAGTTTCCTCCTCCCCGTAGGACTTGTTTGGTCACCCAAAGCAATCCTTACGGATTACTTGCGAGCTTTACGACCTTTGCGTGCTTTGCGTGCCATGAGATTATCTCCTTGAGCATACGGTCACCTATTTTTAGGGTAAGGCAGCCACAACCCTTTCTCCCGTGAAGGAAACCTTATCTACGAGTCTTCCGACTTTTTTTATAGCTTTTACGCATCATAATCTCCTAAAAAATTATCCCCTACCTAATTCTCTACCAGTTTTACGGGTATCTCTACCAGTAAATGTTTTAATACCTTGTACACGATACTGCAAATTTGCTGGAGCAGAAGTCTCACGCAATGAGCTAGTGCTTACCCTAGGCTGGTCCGCCTTAGGAGATACCGTTCCTCTAGTTGCCATTATGTACCCTCCGCCAATTTCAAATCTGGTTTACCGCCTTTAGGCTTTGGCTGCGCTGGTGTTGCTGAAGCGGCGCCTCCTGCCTGTGCCTGTGCTGCATTTTCTTCGCGTTTCTTTAATCTGTCTTTGAGCAATTCTTTCATCGGAGGCTCAAGCAAGTCAAGTAAAGATTGCTTATCAATAGCTTGCGCTTTAAATAAATTAAATGCAAGTGCGCGTAAGTCTTCAGTAAAGATTGGGCTATTAGAGTGGGCGTCCACTTTAACCACAAAGTCTTTAGTAAATTGTTCTGCAATAAATTTGTTGCCGTACTCATCAGAAAAGTGAGTATTGTCATAGGCTTGCATGAGCTTGAGATATAGCGTTGCGACTTTCTCTAAACTATCTTCAACAATGAGAGCGCGTTTCTTAGCGCGGCTTGAACCAAGTCTAGCCAATTGGCTTGCGTGTCCAGCGGAGCGTACACCTTGCTCGCCACGACCACTAAGAACGCTACTGATACCGCTAGCTTCAGCGAACATTGCATCAACTTCATGTATCACCTCAAAAAGTTCTGGCGGCATATTAGGCGAGAGTCTGTCCACTTTGCTGTTAGGCATATCGTTAGACACAAAAGACCCTGCGCGCTGGAAAGCAAACGCTTTCTCATCGGTAATGCCAGTAAAGCCAGTAAATACGGTTGGTGGGTTTACTTGTTTAGAAAGCAAATCCAATACCTCTGTCATACGGTTGTTACGCAATCCTTGTAACTGTACAAGGCGCTGAACCTCTGACAAGCCCCAGTAATAATCAAACTGAGGGTTAGGAGTAATCTGAACAAAAGGACATTCGCCCTTTAGAAATAAAGACGCGCCCGGACGGTCATAAATAACTATATCGGGGTCTGCCATTGTTACTACTTGATAGTCTTGAGTATCGTCATTCCATACCCAAAGTTCGTGCATTTTGATTGTGTCTTCAGCTACCCGAGCTTTATAACGATTCATGCCAGCTAAGTCTAAATCCACATTACCGTACATCTCAGGTTGAGACTGTGACATGATAATTCGATTAACGCCTTCAGGAACTTCATCGGTTTTAGCGTGATAGCCTGAAGTGACTCGCTTAACAATCTGCTCGCGCTTAGGATGCTTGTACAGTCTGTTGTACAACTCGCTGCGAGTAATGTAATAAATCTGAACAATGGCTTCTTGTCTATCAGATTGCGGCGTATCTTCGCGCAATACACCCATAGATGACGGCTCAATCATAAACGGATGAATACCGTTATTCATCACCAGTTTTACATAAGTTGTGTTGAACACTAAAGCCCATGTCAATGCCAAGCTAAACACTTGGTCTGCATTGGAATTAAGCCACTCATCATTAAGGGCTTTTGTTAAGGTTGGGACTTTAATTTGTTCTAGCGTTGGTACCGCAGCGCCAGTATTGATTGAGAATCGTGTTGTTTCTGCCGAGTATAAAAAGCTGGTAAGCTGGTCAATATGCGGATAAATCTTATTAAAGATTGCCGGACCTTCATCTGGACCATTGCCAAACAAGAACCATGAACGCAAAGATGAGTAATCCGCTTTGCGCTCATCTATCGAAACTAGACACTTTTGAATTAAATCAAGATAAAAAATTTCTCTAGCTTCGTTGTTCTCTGGGATTCTCATTTACTTTTTCACAGTAAGGTTCTCATGGTCTGCAATATAACTTGCCGCTTTAGGTCCCGTCAAGTTGCCAGCATCTTTTGGATTGAAACCAACGGACTCTCCGGCTACTGAACGGAACTGATTTCCTCCCAGTATAGACCCCATATTCATTCCGCCTTTGCCGCCCCAGATTGCCGAGTCCCCCGGGCGCGCTTCGCGCTGCTTTGATTCGGCTGCGGCTTTTTCGTGTTCGAGCTGCTTTTTGCTGGTTTTGTTTTTGCGCGTGAAGAAGCCGGCTTGGTTTTCTCCTTCGCGGGTTGACTTGATGTTTGACATATCAAAGTCCATAGCCAGTTGCTTAACCGTTTTATCATTTCGTTTAGTCCTTTCTGAGACTAGAGATGGTGCTTGTAAAAAAACCAGCATGACTTCTGCTGCACACCCTTTCATTGGACATTGAGGCTTTCTAGCCTCAAAGTACCCATGCTTCTCACACTTATAGTCGTTGATTACCGCCATTGTTATCTCCCCTTCAGTTGCTCGTCAAGTGTTTGATTCGTATAATCGTTCATATTGCTTATACCCACCCTAATCTTAATCTCTCCGTTAATCACTTGCAAGCCCGTTGTTCTAGCCATTCTAGGTTTGGCTTCTCTGCGGAACTCTACAAATTTTGTTCGGTCTTTGTTTTGCATGATGGCTACTTCGCCTCGTATCCATGCGTCATAGCCCTTAGACACCCGGCGCTGGAGGTACTCGCCCATGTTTTCAGTCTCATAGATAAAGACATCTCTCATGTGCGCCTCGTTGACTCCGCAGACATCGGCAAACAAGTTAATGCTGATACCGCGATTGGGGTCACGCAAGAATTTACCAATAATCCTACGCAGCTCTTCTTTGGTTCTAACTTTACGGGTTTCCATAGACACCAATGCGTTTTAAGTAATTGCTCACATTCTTTCCAACTGCAATTTCTTCAGGGGTATGGTCTTCTTGGGCGCGAGATACTTGACGGGTAATCTTTTGAGCTATGAGGCGCGGCTGAAGCTGCTCTGCAAAAGCGGCTGCTGCCAAGGCGCTAGCAATTACTCGGTCATCTTTGTTGCGACCTGAAGCCTCAATGGAAGCTCCGTCACGCACAATGGTCTTCATTTCCTCAATCAAATCAAGGGAGTAAATTGCCATCATGCCCCGCTCAAAGTAATCCTTCATGTAGGAGAGCATCCGCTCTTTGGTTTGGGAAGTAGTTATCCAGCCAATGCTGTTAGAGATACCGCCCATGGTGTCATTACGGCGCCAGATGTAGTTTTGCATTGAACCTAAAACATCCATGAGTTTTCCGCCATACGCTCCGCCCATCGCAGACGCTTGCCTCTTGAGGTTACGCAATTCGTTAATAACGGCTTGCCCCGGACCATTGACTTCAAGGTTAAGGGTAGAGTTTTTGTAGGCACCCGCTAAGTGAGCAATCACCCAAGCAAATTGATAAGTGTTCATTTCGCTTGTAGCAAACTCAGCAACTTGCTCCATACCGTCAGCATAGCAACGGTACACTTGTATGCAAAAGCGGTCAGCCCAATCAGAACTACCGTAAGCGGGGTCAGCACCAATGACATAGTAAGCAGTATCAATTGGTTCCTCCCAGATTTTAAGCGTTGCAAGTCTTTCTGTTGACTTGACAACTTCAGTATCTTGGAAATTAGCGCCCATCGCATAGCGGTAGCAATCGAAATTAATTTTTTAGCAATCTTAACGGCATCTGTACACCTTGCATTAGAAAAGAAAGAACTGCCAGTCATCACAAAGGCATAGTCTTCGGTAGGCGGGAACTCTTGATACATGAGGGCGTCATCCTTAATGCCTTCAGCTAACTTCCAGCGCCACCACGCCATTTGACGGGAATTTACCTCATAGTTGTAGAGCTTCTTAATTTCTCTAGTCCATTCCTTCTCTTCAGAGGTCAGTTTTCCATCCCAATAGACCTTATAGACATCAGAATCAGGGTCAGCAGAGTAGAACTGGTTACGCCACCAGCCACAGAAAATCGCCTTCTGAGTACGCGCTTTCTTGGCAGTCACATACATATCGTGGAACATATTGAACCCCCGAGCGGTAGATTCAAAGATATACAGTCGTTTAGGATTGGATTCAGCTAACGAGGCTAGCAAGGAAGCTAATCCTTCCTCATCTCCCCATGAGCTTGTCTCTGTTCCATGGAGGAAGGTGATACCTTTGCCGCGACCAAGTGAACCTTTTGCTCTAAGCCCTGCGACTTGATAAAAGATACGGCTACGGTTTTTGAGGGAAAGACTATTCCGGTTATGGGTAAGTAATGGGATTCGGTACTCTTTGGGTAAACCGTCCATATAAGCGGCAAGCGTCCCCCTAAACATATCCCGGTTTTCCTCCGTGTCTGTAACCAAAGTGCCATTGAGACCTTGGTTAATGAAGTGCCAGTACAAGTCAAGTGCGAGTGAGATGGTTGTGATTCCAAGCTGCCGTCCTTTAAGGATTACAAAGAAATGGATTCCCTCCTCTAGTCCAGACGCTATCTCATCCATGACATAGGTTTGGGTACCGAGCAAGTCATCAAGGTTGCGTAAGCCTTGCTCTTTGGTTTCAATCTTGAGTTGGGCGCAAAATTGATAAAACTGCTTTAAATTAAATTTCATTTAGATGCGCTTCTAAAGTTATCCACATCCCAATTGGCAATAATCGCTCTTGCTTTAGGGTCTTTTGCCATCTTGATTAACTCTTTGTAAGTGCTTTCAGGATACTTTCTCTTCCACTTGGCTGCTAGCTCAATCTTCTCTTTATCGTAGATACATTGGCAAGCATGAATCATCTCCGTTTTATAGATGTACCGGAGATACTCCAAATAGATACGGTCTTCAGCAGTCTCTCGATGCGAAGTCATCATAGCCTTCTAAGGCTTCACGAAGGCGGATAATTTCCTTCTCAGCGTTAGATAAGAGCTTAGAGCTTTCAGTATGAACCCGCATTAACTCCATATAGAGTTCGGTATGGGTCATCTTCTGAANCCTATCCATATACATCCGTTTAGCNTCTTCCATGGCTAGGAAAGAAGGTCCTGTACCGTTCATCATGCCGTTCTCCATACTCTGACTCCTATCTCTTCTCTACGGGCTACAAATTTCATTCCAAGGCGTTTAGAGGCTCTGTAATTGGCGTTACACACGACTTGCAGCTTACCCCCTTCAATGAGGAAAGAATCGCCAATAGCCATCTCTTTATACGGGTATGTCCTTCTGGGTTCGGGGAGCGGAACGCTCTTGCTTAACTCTATATTCATCATGCTATCCCTTATGTGCTATGTAGTCATTATACGCATAAATAAAAGATGCAGAAAAGAGAAAACTGATAATTTTTTTGGGGGGAAAGGTGAATGGGGCACGCACCTAAGCAGACCCAAACCCACTCAATGAACCGGATGCACGCGCTATAAGGTTTAAGAGGTGGTAACCGTCATAGAACCCTTGTAACATAAGGGTTTAGTATTGTTTTATTGAGTATTTGTCCCGATTACCCGATATTGTTTGAAGTGAGCCGGACGGGAGGGAGGTAATCTCTCAGTCTTCCCGCTTAACGATAGACCCTGTTATATATCTACTAAACAAGTAACCTAGTAAGCAAACTATCTTATATAGTTATTACAACTATTAGTTATTATATCTTATATCTTAACTACTATTGTATCTCATAAAAACAACATAATTCTAAATAACTTTAACTAATCGTCCTAATCCTGCTATACAATCTAACTTAGTAGTACACCTAAACCAGATGTTTAACTAGATAAGAGGTTACAAAATGAATAAGCAAGATATCGCTCAAACCATAACAGATAGCATCATTAAGCAATTAGAAGCCGGTACAGCGCCTTGGGTTAAACCTTGGCACAGTAAGCCTAATGAGGGAGCGCCTCATAATCCAGCGTCCGGCACTTACTATCGCGGGGCAAACTTTATATGGTTATCCATGCTTCAATCTGCCGGCGCCTTCGGCACTTCCGACAAGTGGATGACATATAAGCAAGCGCAAGATAAAGGCGCTCAAGTAGTGAAGGGCGCTAAAGGCGTGCAAGTGATTTTCTATAAGCCATTACAAGTGCAGGGCGCTCTCAATCCTACAACGGGTCAACATGACTCTAAAGTCATTCCCATGATTAAGACTTACACCGTATTTAATGCCGATTTTATTGAGGGTTTGCCGGTTGATGAGGTAATTGAGGCGCCTAAAACTGAATTTCAAACTATCGAAGAGTGTGAAGACTTTATCAAGTTGTCCGGCGCGACAATCCAGCATGGGGGCAATAGCGCGCATTATGCGCCGGCGTCCGATTACATTCAGTTACCGGCGCGGGAAGACTTTAAAAGCAAGCAGGATTACTACGCTACGGCGTTACATGAGTTAAGCCATTGGACGGGTCATAAGAGCCGTATTGACAGAGACTTCTCAAAATCTAAGCGTTGGGGCGATAGTGCTTATGCCTTTGAGGAATTAGTAGCAGAGCTGGGCGCCGCTATGTTATGCGCTCATCTCAAAATTGACGGGCAATTACAGCACGCGTCCTATATTGCCTCTTGGCTCAAAGTATTAAAGCAAGATAGTAAGGCAATTTTAAAAGCCGGAGCGGAGGCGCAAAAAATCCTTGATTACTTGGTTAAGGTTGATGAAGTTGCGGACGCTAGCGAAGAGCTAAAAGCCGCTTAATAGGTTGCAATACCCTTGCCGGCGGGGTTTGCCGGCGTCCTAATCTAATGAGGTGAATTATGAATGTAATTATGACAATGGAGCAATACGAGAAAATCCGCCGCTTATCTGATTTTGCGGATTATTACCTAGATGACTATCCCCGCGATAGCTATCCGGAACAATACGATAGCGACAAGGAAGACATCACGCAAGCGCAGGAAGTTTTACAGCTCATAGATGAGTGCCTACTTAACGAGACCCCTAAATTTGAACCAGCACCGGAGGAATTATGAGCATTATTAAGCCAATCAAAAAGATAGTTAAGCCGCGCAAGGTCAAACCTAAGATAAGCCGGCGCATTGTAGAAAAGCGGGTTTATCCGTCCGGCGGGGCGCGTATGAGTACGGCTCAATATGTCGCGGCTTACTATGACGCGAATTGTACCGTTTGGGGTTGTACAAGCGGCGCAAGTGTTTATGAGAATTGTTTTAAAGCGGCTTAGGGCGCTCTTGTAACGGGTTGAGGGGTTTGTATGCCCCTCTTCATTTAACGCGCTTAGGCGCTTATTTAAGGGGTTTTATCATGCTTAAAAATTGGCACATGGTTTTATTGATGGTTTTATTGTTTATTGCCGCTCAATTAGTTTGGACTTTTTATAAATAAGGGGATTAAAAATGGCTAAATTCACAGTAACGGCTCAAATAAGTTATTTATTGACCGCTGAAATAGAGGCGGACTCATGGTCGGAGGCGCGGGAGCGTGCTTATGACTTGGACGGCGGAGACTTTAAAGAGCTGGACGGCTCTAGTCTCTGGGAGATTGAATCAGTAGAGGAGGCTACATCATGCGCCTAAATATTTTTATTGATACGGAAGACGGGTACCTATTGGGTGAATCTCTGGTAGAGATTGGTATGTCAATCGGACAAGGGAATAAGAGCGGGAGCAGGGAGGACAAGGAACGCTACTACTCATGGGAGCTAATCTATCCGGAGGGTGAAATTCCCCGCGCGCCCGCGCAAGGCTTTATTTATACCCCTAGCACGAAGACCGATATACGCGAGACCTTTAAGCGCTTTGGCTGGACTCCATCAGAAGGGAGCCGTTAATGCTTTATTTTATTGTCTTTGTCCTTGCCTTTGTTATTGGCTGGATTCTAGCTAATTCATTGTGAAAGCGCTGATAGTCTTTTTAGGTGTAATTACCCTATTCCTTAACATCATGGCGGGTACTATGGTGTTTTGGAAATGGGTGGTTGTGCATTTTATCAATTCATGTTTATAATCACCATGTCGCGGAGTGAAGCCCGTATGATGTTAGAACCCCTTAACGGGTATTTTGTAGGCTTAAATAAGTATGAGAGCATTTATTTAAGCCGCTTCACTACAAAGTATCCGCTAAGGGGTTTTTCTATTCCTACTACTTTATTCCGTAACGGTTGTAATCGGACGGGAATGACGCCAGCGATTGCAATACAAGCGGACTGGGGGAAAGTAGATGTAATACCGCACATATCGGTGGCGAAGCTAGTGCCGATTCTACGAACGACTGGCGGGTGTAGCGATTCCGTACTGGGAAAGTTATTGAAGGCACCTAAGGATAGGCTAGGTGCGCTCAAACCGTTTGGGATAAGTAGATACGATATGAGTAAAACCATACATAAATTATTAAAGAGAGCCATGATTAACTCATGGAGAATAGACCGCGAACCCTTGTCCAATAACGAATACGCGGAGTTGATAGTCAATACCAGCAGAAAATTTATTGTCAATAAAAGTTGGAAACAGTTAAGACTTGAGGCAATAAAGAAGTACGGCAATAAGTGTTGTAAGTGCGGGAGAGTAGGGTCAAGGCGTTATCCAATCAATATTGACCATATAAAGCCCCGTAAGTATTACCCTGAATTGGCTATGGATATAAACAATCTTCAGCCTCTTTGTGGGAGATGTAACAGGGAAAAGGGCAACAACAATAGCATTGATTACCGTAGCCCTTGTATTGTCTTTTAACTAGGAGGAAGTATGAAGAAAGTAAAACTCGTTATACCAGTATTTAAGTTGTATGTACCTAAACCACATCCAATGCAGCACCGGATAGATGAGTTTATGGCTATTCCATCCCTTTATAGAAAGGCACAAGAGAAATGAACGCAAATGAACTGGCTGATGAATTAGATTACTGTTATGGAAAAGAATACCCATGTCCAGTAAGTAAAGAAGCTGCCACCATGCTACGCCAGCAACAAGCTGAAATACAGATGCTAGAGGCTGAATTAAAGGCTATGAGGGAGCAATTAAATGCCAATCAAGTCTGATTTTTGGTACATCTTGCAACGCGAGATAGAGG
>Ga0007835_1000070_pt1 | contig 13648 bp, 15 predicted proteins | sample CryBogCBE28Sep08_FD_54985 | JGI IMG/M metagenome (GOLD analysis project Ga0007835, IMG submission 54985) | Freshwater microbial communities from Crystal Bog, Wisconsin, USA - CBE28Sep08 | ecosystem: Environmental > Aquatic > Freshwater > Lake | place: Crystal Bog, Wisconsin, USA | collected...
CGGCAAGCTCTCTGGTGTTGGCGCACCGCGCACGGCGAGTTTAGGACAGTTATCTGCGTTGCCTACCCCGACGGAACTTCTCTCAGCGTTGAAGGCGTCCTAGAGGGCACTATTGGCACTGAGGCCAAAGGGAGCAATGGCTTCGGATACGACCCAGTCTTCTTGCCGTCGCACGCTGGTGGCAAAACACTGGCTGAAATGACTTTGGATGAGAAGAATGCCACTTCACACCGTGGCAATGCCCTTCGCTCGCTCGCAGAAGCTTTAGAAAAGCGTTAGTTCACAGATATTTCACCTTTAGGCTGTTCATGTGACCGCCAAAAGACTCCCAATGTTTCCGCTCGGGATGGTCGTCTTCCCTTATCAGACGGCTGGGCTTTATGTCTTTGAACCCCGCTATCAACAGATGCTTTTAGACCTTGATAGTGAGGGAGCCTTTGGCACAACTTTGATCGAACGTGGCTCAGAAGTCGGCGGTGGCGACGTGCGCCTCGGCAATGGAACCGTAGTGAAGATCGTTGCCAGCCAGAAGACTAGTGACGGCACATCACTTCTCGTAGTTGAGGGGATTGAGTGTTGCGAAGTTGTTGAGTGGCTCCAAGACGATCCCTACCCGCAAGCAATTGTGCAGGAACGTCACTGTACGGATTGTGGCATTGATGAAACATTGCTGCGCTCAACTGAGTCAGCGGTGAAAGCGCTTCGAGCTCTACAGAGTGAAATTAACTCCGATGATTACACCAGGTCGAACTGTGAAATGGATAGCGATCCAAAGATTCGAAGCTGGCAGTTATGCGCAATGACACCAATGTCAATACTTGATCAGTTCAAGGTTCTTAGCTTGGCTAACCCCAATGACCGTCTACGACTTCTTTCAGAAATCTGTTGCGAACGATACGGTGACTTCCAGCGAATGCTGGCTATTGATTCTTCGAACTAGCGAAGCGCAAGTAAGTCAACAACGAAGATAAGTGTTTCACCTGGCTTGATTACTCCGCCTGCACCCTGATCTCCGTAGCCAAGGTGTGAAGGAATAACAAGACGACGACGTCCGCCAATCTTCATTCCAACAACGCCTCGGTCCCAGCCCTGGATTACGTAACCAGCTCCAAGTGGGAATGAGAATGTGTCACCACGGTTCCACGATGCATCGAACTCTTCGCCCGTTGAGGCAGAAATTCCTACATAGTGGACAACCGCGGTTTGACCTGCTGTTGCTTCATCACCACTACCAACAACGATCTCTTCAATAAGAAGGTCGTCGGGGGCAGGGCCAATGTGTGGTTCTACGAGTGGTTTTTCAGACATGGTCACAAACTTTAGCGGCGTGAACGTCCGCCACCAACAACGCGTACGTTGCGAGCTTCGCGTCCCTTTGGACCCTCGGCCTCTTCGAATGTGATCTTCTGTCCTTCGCTCAGTGACTTGAAGCCGTCACCTTGGATTGAAGAGAAGTGAATGAACAAGTCGTCACCCTTGTCGTCGCTGGCGAACCCAAATCCCTTTGAGTCGTTAAAGAAACTAACGGTGCCTTCTTTTTCCTTACCGCCACGAGGTGTTGCAGAACGGTCTGCGAAGTCACGACTTGGACGACGGTCGTTGCCGCGGTCTGGACGTGCTGCGCGGTCACGGTCTGCGAATCCACGTTCAGGTCGGTCTCCACGAGGGGCACGGTCTGCGAATCCACGCTCTGGACGGTCTCCACGAGGAGCACGGTCAGAGAAGCTGCGCTCACCACGAGGTGAAGCTGCGCGGTCACGGTCGCCGAAGCTGCGCTCTGGGCGATCGCTACGAGGAGTGAATGGACGGTCATTGCCACGTTCTGGACGGTCTCCACGAGGAGCACGGTCAGAGAAGCTGCGCTCAGTGCGAGCTCCACGGTCACGGTCACCGAATCCACGCTCTGGACGGTCTCCACGAGGAGCACGGTCAGAGAAGCTGCGCTCAGAACGAGCACCACGGTCACGGTCACCGAAACTACGAGGACCACGGTCACGGTCGCGTGAAGATGAGCGCTCCGAGCGACCCTTGCCTCCACGGTCATCAAGACGCTCAGTCGCTGCAACGTCGTCAACAGCACCAAGGCGAATTGCNGGTGCGTCTTCGCGAGGTTCGATCATTGTTGGAATGCCAAGAGCCTTCTGCAGACGCTTCACTTGACCAATTACNTCTTCNCCAACGAGTGAAATAACTGCACCAGTGTTACCGGCACGGCCAGTACGACCAGAACGGTGAAGGTAGTCAGTTGCCTGGGCTGGTGGATCGTAGTGAACCACTACTGGGAGTAGGTCAATGTGAATTCCACGAGCAGCAACGTCAGTTGCAACTAGTACACGAACCTGGCCACTCTTAACGCTGCGAAGTGCGCGTTCACGCTGAGCNTGTGTGCGGTCTCCGTGAAGGGGGACTGCAGAAATACCACGCTCTTCGAGTTGACGAGCAAGACGGTCAGCACCGTGCTTGGTACGGGTGAAGACAATTGCGCGGTCGTATTCTTCAACAATGTCAGCAGTCATCTGTGGACGCTGGTCACGTGGAACACGCCAGAAGAAGTGGTCAACATCACTNGGAGCTTCTTCTCCAACAACGTCGTGGATNACGGCATCGTTAGTGAATTCTTTTACGAGTGACTTAACGTCTGGTCCCATTGTTGCTGAGAACAACATGACGTGACGGTTAGGAGCAGTAGCTGANATGATGCGACGTACGCAAGGCAAGAAGCCCATGTCAGCCATNCGGTCAGCTTCGTCAACAACAACAGTGGTGCAGCTCTGAAGGTCAAAGGCACGCTGTTCGAGCATGTCCTCTAGACGACCTGGGCAAGCAACAACAACGTCAACGCCAAAGTTCAGTGCCTTACGAGCAATGTTGTACGAAGTACCACCGTAGATAGTGATGATGCGACGACCCTTGTCTTCGGTCAACTGCGCGAGCTCCTTTTGCACCTGAGCTGCAAGCTCACGTGTAGGAACAAGGATCAGGGCCGTAGGTTTGCGTGGGCGAGCCTTTTCGAGGCGGGCGAGCAGGGGAAGACCGAAGGCGAGAGTCTTTCCAGATCCCGTTGCGGCCTTTCCGACAACGTCTTTACCCGCGAGGGCGTCAGGGATAGATGCTTCTTGGATCGGGAATGCTTCAGAAATACCGCGTGAAGCGAGACGCTCTACAAGGTTTGATGGCACGCCGAGGTCGGCAAAGGTCATGGACATAGAAACTCCTACAAGTTGAGATGAGCCCAACTCGAAGTTTCATATCGAATCGGTCTCTACCGCGATGTTGCGGCGAAACAGCAAATACAACGTTACTACGACCCATTGGCAAATAGCAAGGGAAACTTTAAAAACTTGGTGCGGGCGGAGGGACTCGAACCCACACTCCGTAGAACTGGTACCTAAAACCAGCGCGTCTGCCAATTCCGCCACGCCCGCAGGGTTTCTACTCTAGGCGAAATCGGCAGGGTGTCTGGAGCGGGCACGGTAGATTGGACGTATGAGTGACACATCAATGGCCGATTACTTCGGCAATAACGACCTAACCAACCGACTTTTACGCAATCGAATCATCTTTTGCACCTCAGCGGTTGACACCGATATGGCTAATAGGGTCTGCGCACAGCTGTTGCTCCTAGAAGCAGATGACCCAACCAAGGACATCAGCATCTACATCAACTCTCCTGGTGGATCTGTTTCAGACGGCCTCGCCATCTACGACACCATGCAGTACGTCAGCAACGACATTCGAACAATCTGTTTCGGAATGGCTGCATCAATGGGTCAGTTCCTTCTTTGTGCCGGAACCCAGGGCAAGCGCTTCTCACTACCTAACACTCGAATCTTGATGCACCAACCACACACCGGTGGTGGAGTTTTCAAGGGTCAAGCAACCGACATCGCAATTTGGGCGGAAGACTTCGCCAAGTCACGTCACCGCCTTGCTGAGTTGACAGCTCGCCACACCGGCCAGCCGCTCGAAAAGATTCTCGCTGACTCAGAACGTGACCGTTGGTACTCACCAGAAGAAGCGCTTGAATACGGATTCATTGACGCTGTCATCGAGCACTCGGCGTTAACTAAAGGCGACTAGTGAGCGAAGCTACGTCGGACGGCGGCGTTCGACGTTCACTCGATGATGCACCAGTACGCGTTGTCAGTGTCCGACCCGGGTTGCTTGCTCGGCTGAAGAACCTCGTTAATCGACGTGAGCTCCTCGTAAACCTGATTCTTTCTGACATCAAGATTAAGTACAAGGGATCTTCGCTTGGTCTCTTGTGGTCAATGATTTCTCCAGCGCTTTCGCTCTGTATCTATTTCCTGGTCTTTTCAATCTTTCTGAAGAACGGAATTCCTAATTTCGTCATCTACCTGTTCTCTGGACTTATTGCTTGGAACATGTATCAGACTTCAGTTAACACTGCGACCGGGGTCATTGTTGACCGAGCTGGGCTGGTAAAGAAGGTTTCGTTCCCACGTGAAATCTTGGCTCTCGCCAACGTGGGCGCCTCCGTTGTTTATTTCGTCATTCAAGTAGGAGTCCTTGCAATCTTCTTGTTGATTGCCGGGCACGCACCAGCATGGAACTTCATGTGGTTGATGCCAATTTCGTTTATTGCGCTCTATCTCTTTAGCGCAGCGATGTCCATGCTCATGTCCGCCATCACGGTGTACATGCGAGATGTAAAGCACCTCATTGAAGTGATCTTGCAGCTGTGGTTCTACATGACACCGATTGTTTACTCCTACGAGAACACGCTGTCTCCAGCGCTCAATCGCCACGGCCTGACGTTTTTGTACTTCTTAAATCCGCTGACGCCAGTTATCTTGACGTTCCAGCGTATTTTTTATGGCGATACGTCAGTCCATTCTCTCGTGGCCCCACACGCGCTGATGCAAGTCTTGCCAACGTGGTCGATGACAAAATTCTTTGAAATCAATGCAGGCCTAGTTGGGATCATGATTATCTTCTTCCTCGTGGCAGAAGTCATCTTTGGTCGTCTTGAAACCAACTTTGAGTCGGAGCTCTAATGGCGAACGTTATTGAAGTTGACAACATTTCCAAGAGCTTCAAGATTCATCATGAACGTCACCAGACGCTTAAAGAGCGCCTTCTTCATCCAAAATCTGGCACAACAGAACTCTTTAGTGCACTCAACAACGTCAACTTCACAATCGCAGAAGGTGAAACAGTTGGCATTGTTGGACATAACGGATCTGGAAAATCGACACTCCTGAAGTGCATCTGTGGCGTCTTGCAACCTTCGTCAGGTGAGATTCGACTTCGCGGAAGCCTCGCTGCGTTGCTCGAGCTAGGAGCAGGATTCCAAGGGGAACTGTCTGGTCGCGACAACGTCTATCTCTATGGCGCCATGCTCGGCTTTTCTCGCAAGATGGTTGATCGCATCTTCGACGAGATTGTGGCCTTCAGCGAAATCGAACAATTCATTGACACTCAACTCAAGTTCTACTCGAGCGGAATGTATGTTCGTTTGGCCTTTGCCGTTGCGGTGAGTGTGAGCCCTGACATTCTGGTGGTTGACGAGGTGCTTGCCGTTGGTGATGAGCGTTTTCAGCAAAAGTGCATTGATCGCATCAAGAAATTCCAAGAAGAAGGACGCTCGATTCTTCTAGTTACCCATAACGCGGATCAGGTCCGCGCACTTTGTAATCGTGCCATTGTGCTTGATTCAGGACTCATGGTTGCCGACGGCCCGGCGAGTGAGGCACTTCGCGTATTTCGTGAGCATCAGTTAGAAGATAGCCATGCCAATGATGTCGCTGGAACGCAGGCGAACATCAACATTGACTCAGTGACCACACCAAGCGGCTCATTCGAAGTGAGAAGTGGTGCTGGTATTCACCTTGACGTGAATCTAAGCGCTGAGCATGCGTACAGCGGAAACTTCATGTTTGAAATTTTTACTCGCACCGGACTGCTGGTGAGTCGAAGCGACCCACAGGGTTCGCCAGTCAATTTGAAGCAAGGGTCAAATCGCATTGGTCTTGATATTGCCCAGCTTCCATTGCTCGACGGTGTCTACGACATCAACGTTGGCATTGTTGACCAACGTGGATCAACCGTTATTTCTTGGAAGGAACAAGCTGCTTCGATGCAGATTATCTACGAAGGTCGCGAAAGCGGCATCGTAGAAATTTCTTCTTCAATCGAGCAGTAGTTACGCCTCGAGGCGACTGAAGTTCTTCAGCGCACCGAAGCGACCGAGCTTGCCGCAGTCGTAGCCGTGATCAGCACTGGTAAGCATCTTTAGATCGCCCCGTGAGTTTCCGTACGCATAGACCACTGGCTTAGAAGTAAAGCCCTGCTCTGAAATCCATTCGTTGAGGCGGCGAATTTTCTCTGAGCCACGACAGTTCTTCCCTAAATACATTCCGGTCAGTTTGTTTCTCGCGTCAACTCCAAGTCGAGTTCCACATCCGCCGTTCGCCCCAAACGTTTCGCCAACAACATCGACGTAGAGCTGAGGTGATGCAGAAACAATTANCACCTTGTGGCCTTGATCGAGGTGCCATCTCAAGCGTGCAATCACGTGAGCGCGGCCATTGGTTTCTAAGTGGTGAAGAATNAACTCTCGAGACCTTGCCTGAACTTCAGNGACATCTCTACCCGCAAGAAGTTTGTGAAATAAACGTTCTTTTGCGTTGTCGGCGGCTGAACCACTTTTGATTGCGCCAATAGTGAGGGGAGTGATAAGTGAAAGTCCGGCTGANTAGGTGGCACGTGTGCCCGCAATAAAGCGCAACCAGTGAACGACGCTCCCACCTTCGCTGAGTGTTCCATCTAGGTCAAACGCGGCAACAGTCGGGTTCTGCGATTCGGACATTCCTCTAGTTTCACAGGGTTTTGAGGCTCTGCGTGCAATAACCTACAAATCCCATAGACATTTGCAACAATTCAGATATATCCACTACAGTAAAGGAACTCAGTCAAAGGACTGAGTTTTTCACTCGAAGGAGTATCAAATGGCGATTCGTCTTGGTGACGTGGCCCCGGACTTTACCGCGGAGACCACCGAAGGAACAGTCAACTTTCACGAATGGCTCGGCGACGGCTGGGGCATCTTGTTCTCACACCCTAAGGACTTCACACCTGTCTGCACTACCGAACTTGGTGGCTTTGCAGCTCGTAAGGCTGANTTCGACAAGCGCAACACCAAGATCATTGGTGTTTCAGTAGACGATGTTGCTTCACACGACAAGTGGAAGGCAGACATTGCTGAGACTCAGGGCACAGCTCTTAACTTCCCACTTATTGGTGACGAGTCAAAGACTGTTGCAAACCTTTACGACATGATCCACCCAAACGCAAACGACACACTCACTGTTCGCAGCGTGTTCGTTATTGGGCCAGACAAGAAAGTAAAGCTAACTCTTACCTACCCTGCATCAACTGGTCGAAACATCGACGAAGTTGTTCGTGTACTTGACTCACTTCAGTTGACTGCAAACTACTCAGTAGCAACTCCAGTTAACTGGGTTGATGGTGGAGATGTAATTATCGTTAACTCAATCAGNGACGAAGACGCTGTAACTAAGTTCCCTAAGGGCTTCAAGAAGCTCAAGGACTACTTACGCGTAACACCACAGCCAAACAAGTAATTCTTTTACCAATAAAAAAGCGGCCGCTTTCGAGCGGCCGCTTTTTTATTACTCAGAACAAAATTACAGCGCTAGGTGTATCCGAAGGGCTTCGTCGATTGCTTCCATGACGTTCTGGGGCACTTCACCAATTGGCGAACCGAGTCTCTTCACTGGATCGAGCGAACTTGTTCAGCTTGGGCTTTTGAATCAACACTCAAGCCAGTCGCTTCTGCCATTAACAGCACCTGAAAAGGGTGAATTCGAGTTACGTTGGAAGTTACGGGAACAACACTGATCACACCAAAGCCATTTCGCTCAGCAGAACTGTTGGCTCCGTCGTTACTGACAATGACAGCTGGGCGTTGCTTGTTGGCTTCACCACTTAGCGCTGGCTCAAGATTTACTAAATAGATTTCGCCGCGTTGCACTTAGAGAATCCCGTCACTGGATGTTGCTTCCCAGGATGCTTCGTATTCTTCATTCCACTCCAACCATGCAGATTCATAAGCAGAAGCAAGCCCATTGGCTCGAAGTAGGCGTACAGCTTTGTGGAGCGCGGCCGAACGAGAGGCGAGACCCTTTTCTTCTGCATAAGCGTCGAGGAATCGGACATCTTCATCTGGCAAGCTCATACTTATTTTCATACTTTAATACTACCAGAAGTAGTATTAAAGTATGAATCTTTAGTCGAGAATGCTGTCGCGTAGTTCTCTCTTTAGAACTTTGCCCTGAGGATTACGCGGAAGTGGTTCGGTTCGAAAGATCACCTTTGTCGGAACTTGGAACTTCGCAAGGCGTTGGGCCACGTGGCGTGAGATTTCTTCACCCTCAATAACCCTTCCAGGTCGAAGAACAATCACTGCAGCGACTTCTTCACCAAGTGATGGGTGAGGAACACCAACTACTGCGCAGTCGGCAACATCTGCGTGCTCAAAGATTGCGGCCTCAACAATTACTGAGTACACGTTTTCTCCACCACGAATAATCATGTCCTTCGCACGGTCAACAATGAAGATGAATCCCTCTTCGTCAATACGTGCAATGTCGCCAGAGTGCAACCAGCCCTTAGTGAAGGCCTTGTCGGTTGCTTCTTGCTTGTTCCAGTAACCACGGACAACATTTGGACCCTTGATCCATAGNTCTCCACGAACCTCTGGACCCTTTGGAAGATCTGCGCTTGGCTCGTCNCCTTCAAAGTCTTCAGGCACGATTGCAACTTCACACGTTGGAACTGCCGGCCCGCAGCTCGCAGGCTTGGCAATGTAGTCAGCGCCATTGTTTAGAGCAACCGCAGCCGACGTTTCAGTGAGGCCGTATCCGTTTCCAGGCTGGGCCTTAGGGAATGCGGCTCGAATGCGCTTTACAAGTTCAGGTGGTGGCGGTGCTCCACCGTATGAAACTGAGCGAATGGACGAAGTGTCGTAGTCAGCAAAGTTTGGGTGATCGAGCAGTTGCATTGCAATTGCCGGAACACCACCGATTTGAGTGATCTTTTCGTTCTGGATCATCTCTAATGCCAAGGTCGGATCGAAGTGGTGCGATAGAACGAGCTTTCCACCCGAAGCGGTGTTCACGAGCATTGTGGCTAGACACCCTGTTGCGTGAAAAAGCGGAATGTTTAGCATTGCTGAACCCTGCACCGGATTGCCATCATCGTCAAGATTGGCGTTGCCATAGCGAAGTGTGGCGCGCTGTCCAACGAAGAACAAGCTCATCATGTTGGAAAGAGCATTGCGGTGTGTTCCTACTGCACCCTTTGGCTTGCCGGTTGTACCAGAGGTGTAGAACATTGTCGCGTCGTCATCGGTGTCCATAGGAACTTCTGGAGGGGTTTGTGCTGGATCAACAGTTCCGAGTACTTCTTCAAAGCTCTTGACTGCCACTCGTGAATTTGTGTTGGCGAGGTTTAGCGGCTTTTTCGGATTGTCATTGAGAACAATCACAGTTGTGAGTTCTGGAAGTGAATCCATAAAAGGTGAAATACGCGCAAAGCGCTCTTCGTCGACAATGGCGATTGAAGTTCCTGAGTCGCTTAGTCCGTATTCCAGTTCGTCAGTGGTCCACCAGGCGTTGAGGGGAACCACCACCGCACCAGAGAGAATTGCACCCCAGAAGCTCATGACCCACTGGGGCAAGTTGCGCGATGCAATGGTGATGCGGTCGCCCTTCTTAATTCCAAGATCAATAAACCTCTGTGCGAGTGTTGCTGCTGCGCGGTAGTGCTCTTCGAAGGTGTAGCGCTGATCTTCGTAAACCAAGAATTCTTTAGCACTGTGGTTGAGCGACATCCCAAGAACCTGAGCCATTGTTTGTGGTGCGTTCTTCCAGACGTTCATCTCAACGCCCTTAACCGTGGCGCGTTCTATTTCGAACATTTGACCAGCAGCGGTCATTTGAGCAGTGGCTTCTTGAATTGAAAGTACGGTGTCTGACATTTTTATTTCTCCGGTGTAGGGAACATGGTATTGCGATAATGGACTAGTTCAGCAATCGATTCTCTGATGTCGTCGAGAGCTCGGTGAGACGTGGCTTTATCAGGAACTGATGCCAGTACTTCTGGGTGCCAGCGTCGAGCAAGCTCTTTAAGCGTGGAAACGTCAATGTTTCGATAATGCAGGAACGCTTCAAGCTCGGGCATGTACTCCTGGAGGAATCGTCGATCGGTTCCAATTGAATTTCCGCATAGGGGAACGCTTCGTGGTTCGCTGATGTGCTGCTTTATAAAAGAGAGAGTTTGCTCTTGGGCCTGGGCCAAAGTGATTGTCGAGGCTTCAATCAATGGAAGTAGTCCAGATTTCTTGTGCATCTCTGTTACGAAGTCGCCCATCTCACTGAGCTCTTCAGGTGATGCGTGCAGCACGAGATCTGGTCCCTCAGCGACAATGTTTAGGTGGTCATCGGTAATCAATGTGGCAATTTCCACAATGACGTGGCGCGAGGGCTCAAGCCCCGTCATTTCTAAGTCCATCCAAACCAGCACATTGCGACACTACTAATAGTTGACAACCCCAAGGGTGCGGTGACGGGTAGCCTTCGCCCTATGGAAATTCTTGCCAAGGCACTTCACCCAGATGCCGTTCTTCCTAAATACGCAAATGAAGGTGACGCTGGATGCGACCTCGTTGCGATTGAAGACGCAGTGTTAAAGGCAGGAGGTGGCAGGGCCATGGTCGGAACAGGTGTCGCTATTGCCATCCCACAGGGCCATGGTGGCTTCGTTCTTCCTCGTAGTGGTCTGGCTTCAAAGCACGGGGTTACGTGTTCGAATGCCCCTGGGCTCGTGGACTCTGGCTACCGCGGAGAGTTAAAGGTTGCAATGGTCAACCTTGATCCAACAAATGACTACGAAGTTAAAAAGGGTGACCGAATAGCGCAGCTAGTAATTCTTGCGGTTCCGAGTGTGTCGTTTAGCCTTGTCGATGAACTCCCCGAAGCAACACGGGGCGAAGGTGGATTTGGGAGCACGGGACGATGACACAATTTCTTGATCCGCTCGACAGCGCATTTGTTCTTCTAGAAGTTCCTGGTTCGGCAATGAACATCGGAGCCATTGTTGAACTCGAATTCGGTGACGTTGCCGACCCCAAGGAACGCTACGAATTAATCCGCAACAACATCGAAGCTCGACTTCACGAGATCCCTGTCCTTAGCCAGCGACTCGTACGTGCACCATTTGATATGACCTGGCCAATCATGGTTAATGAGAAAAAGATTGAAATTGAAAAGCACGTAATCAGAGTTGCGCTTCCAGCACCTGGTACTCCTGATCAATTTGATGAGTTGATTTCTCAGTTCTTGTCGCAACAACTTTCGCCAAAGAGACCTCTCTGGCAACTTCTGGTCATTGAAGGCATGCAAGACGGCAGGGCAGCAGTTGCTCTGAAAGTTCACCACGCCCTCGCCGACGGAGTTTCAGGTGCAGAAACATTCGCAAGTTTGTTTGATATTTCTCCAGAAGTGCGACCACCAGCTCCAAAGCCAGAAGAAGTCGAAGACGAAACGGTAACTACTTCCTTTGGACTGCTTCGCCAAGGCATAGGAAAAATTCGCAAAGATCCAACGCTCGCCATTAGAAACGTTCGCTCCTGGTTTGCTCGCCTCTACACAATTGTTCGTGCAGTAGTCAGGGTTGCAATTCTTCGTCGAAAGAACAAAGCAACTCCGGACCAGCCTTCACTATTTGAAGCAAAGAGAACGTCACTTAATGCAGCATCTGGAACCGAAAAAGAATTCCACCGCCTCCAGGTTTCACTGGCTGATTCGAAGAGGGCGGCAAAGTCAAGAGGGGCATCGGTCACTGACTTTGTAATGGCGGTATCGAGTGGTGCGCTTCGTAGATTGCTAGAAGATCGCGGCGAAACGCTCAAGAAAGATTTGATTGCATTTGTTCCAATCAATGTTCGTGGAGAAGGTGAAGCTGCAGCGCTGGGAAATCAGATTTCAGGCATGCTGGTGCGCCTGCACACCAACATCGATGATCCTGAAGAGCGAATCAAGGCAATTTCAGCCGACTCGAAAAAAACTGTAGGAGTGCAGCGCCAAGCCGGAGCGCAGATGTTGCAAAACATCACTAAATCTCTGGGGCCAACGCTTCTAGCGATCGGTGGAAAGCTGATTCATAATTTCGGACTGTTTAACAAGATTCCACCAATGGCCAACGTCATGATCTCTTCAGTGCCTGGGCCACCTCTTCCTCTTTGGCTGAGTGGTCACCGTGTCGCCTCGGCAGCTCCGGTGGGTCCGTTATTTGGCCCATTCGCACTCAACATCACCGTTCTCGGATTTGAAGAATATTTAGAATTCGGAATCTATGGTTGCGCTGAAGCAATGCCAGATATTTCTAAGCTTCGTGATTATTTACGAGAAGAAGTCGAAGCGTTTATTGCCTCTTCGCCAGCCCCGTAAAGATTTTTCCTTTTCCTAGTTGGTCGGCTAGTATTGAACCCACCACGCGGACGTAGCTCAGTTGGTAGAGCGCGACCTTGCCAAGGTCGAGGTCGCCGGTTCGAGCCCGGTCGTCCGCTCCAATTTGGAGTACTGCGTTGCTCAGTGAATTCTTGAAGCAGGCTGATAATTCGGCCCAGCCGTAATGTCCACTCGCTTAAGCAGATCAACGCATGGCGGTTCAAACAACTCAGCGAATCGAACTGAGTTCTCTTGACCAACTAGTTCCCAGACGAGAGACGTTTTGGTGTCGGTCTCGTCTTCGATCTCTTGACGCAGCGCTAAACCTTCTTTAGTTACTACGCGCTCAGCTGCGAGCCCTCTTTCTTCAAGGAGCTTCCACGAAGCATCGATGCTTTCTTGTGAATTACCTCTCGACAGTGAGAGCCAGTCACCCTCGTAGCCGAGCCATGCATTGTGAAGTACTGACGCTTCTCCAGCGGAAAGTTTCTTTTCTTTGGTGATGTTCCAGTGAACGTCACCTCTCCATTCGCGAACAAAATTCACTGCGTGCCAACCAGACAGAACGCTGTCACTTGGAATGCTCAAAGTGTTGTGACTCGCAGCGAAGCGACAGTTCTCTATCGGAAGCTTTGGCACAACGTTCCATAGAAGAGGTCCAAATTCAATCAGTGGGTCAAGTATTGCTGGAGCGAATTCCTTTAGCCCTTCGAGGACTGCTTCGTTCCTCGCATCCCAAAACTTCATGAAGTTGTCTCGTGTCTTTAGTACTTCAAACACGAGCGAGATTCCCAGTGGCGAAATTGAACCAAAGACCTCCGTGAGCGCATCTGGGCCCGCATCACTGAATGGTGCTGCTCGTGATGCAATGTAGCCACCACCCGCTGGAAGTCCGAGAGCTTCGTAGCGCGCCACCGCTCCTGGATCCCAGAAGATCCACCCGATTGTTGTCTGCACACTTCGAGCGTTGCGCTTGGAGATTGCGGACCAGTCTGGGGTAGGAGAACTCATGGACACAAGGTAGTTGGTAGAAATGCGTCTCATTGCGTAGGCTCAGTTCTATGGTTCATAAAGCCCTTGAGGCAATGGTGACGTACGTTCGAGAGCACCCCGCCATCATGTATTCGAGCGAGACCATTGAAAAACGTCGAAGT
>Ga0007835_1000074_pt1 | contig 13504 bp, 10 predicted proteins | sample CryBogCBE28Sep08_FD_54985 | JGI IMG/M metagenome (GOLD analysis project Ga0007835, IMG submission 54985) | Freshwater microbial communities from Crystal Bog, Wisconsin, USA - CBE28Sep08 | ecosystem: Environmental > Aquatic > Freshwater > Lake | place: Crystal Bog, Wisconsin, USA | collected...
GGCCGCGTAGAGGCACTATTGCCACAGGCTGAGCAAATTGCCTTTGAGCGCTACGAACACGGTGCTCGCATCAAGGTGTACATCGTTGAAGTACGAAAGACGAACAAGGGCCCACAGATTGTTGTGAGTCGCACCCACCCAGCACTCGTGGCGAAGTTGTTCGAAATCGAAGTTCCTGAAATCGCAAATGGCATCGTTGAGATCAAGGCGCTGGCTCGTGAGCCCGGTCACCGTTCAAAGATTGCCGTTGCCTCAAATGACCAAATGGTGGACCCAGTTGGTGCATGCGTAGGAGCTCGAGGGTCTCGAGTTCGCAACATCACTAACGAGCTTCGCTCAGAGCGCATTGACGTCGTTCCTTACAGTGATGACCCAATTGAGTTCATCCAAGCAGCGCTGCAGCCTGCACGAGTTCGTGAAGTCCAGCTAAACGAAGAAGAAGGAATTGCGACCGTGATTGTTCACGACCAGCAGCTCTCGCTTGCTATCGGTAAGGAAGGCCAGAACGCCCGCCTCGCCGCTCGACTCACCGGATGGCGCATTGACATTCGCTCTGAAAACGAAGGTGAAGAAGACGTCGTTGCTGAAGAAGTNTGGACCGATGGTGANGAAGTTATTGACGNAACAGTTTCTGTAACTGANGAAGCTGTTGTTGTTGACGAAGTAATNACCGACGCAGAAGGNGACGTCGANGAAATCGTTGTTGCTGAAGTTGTCGCGGAGGACGAAGCATAAGACCGATTCGCACATGTGTTGTCTGTCGAAATAGACGTGACGACACTGAAATGATTCGCGCTGGGCGAACTCTTGATGGTACGTGGTACATCAACAGAGGAGTCGGGCGAGGAATCTGGTTGTGCGCTGATGGAGTTTGTAGTGAAGAAGTACAGAGTGGACAGATTGCTCGCTCGCTTAGAAGTTCAGTGGGCGACAGCGATGTGGAGCAGTTAAGGCAATTGATTAACCGCTCAAAGCAGTAAGTGTTGTGAAAGAATTAATGACTGTGTTTACAAGAATGTAAACACGCGAATTTTTAAAGGATCGTTTTGGCGCAGAAGAAGATACGAGTACACGAGCTCTCGAAAGAGCTCGGACTTACGAGCAAAGAGCTGCTCGGTCTCGCCCAAAAACTAGGTATTGGCGCGACGAGCCCCTCCGCCTCGATTGAAGATGCACAGGCCGACCGCATCCGTCGAAAGGCCGACGCCGAGGGCCTGCGACGCGAAGTCGTTCCTGAAGAGCCAAAGGCAGCAAAAGCCACCAAGGCCACGAAAGCAACGAAGGCTACAAAAGCAACGAAGGCTAAAGCCGAAACTGTTGAGCCTGCACTAAAAGAAGATGCAAGCGAAAAGCCTGAACCACAGATGCGTGCGAGCAAAGCCGTTGAGGTAGAACCTGAGACAGCACCAAGCGCACCTGTAGCTGCAGCGCCAGAAGCAGAAGACGCTCCAAAGGTTGTTCGCAGCCGCACCGCTGCTCCAAAGGCTGCCCCAACTCGCACAGTTTCACCAGACGGTCCTGTGACCATGCGTCCAACGCAGCGTCCAACAAGTGCAGAGCCAACCGATGGCGCTCCACAGCCACCACGTCCGCCAATGAGTTCTACTGGCCGACCAATTCCTCCACCTCCAAGTCGNCCAATGAGCGCGACTGGTCGACCAATCCCTCCACCTCCTGGAGCACGTCGTCCGATGCCAAGTACTGGTGGTCGTCCAGGTGCACCATCAGGTCCTCGTACCGGTGGTCCTCGTCCTACAACAGGTGCTCCACGTACCGGTGGTCCTTCACGTCCAGGTGGTGGCTTTAGTGGTCCTCGCACTGGCGGTCCAGGTGGACCAGGAGCGGGCGGTCCAGGTGCTGGTGCCCCAGGTGCTGGTGGTCCAGGGCGCGGTGCTCCACAACGCGGCGGTCCGGGTGGTGGTCCTCGCGGATCACAGCGTAAGAAGACCGCACGTCGTCGTCGAAATGTTGATGAGCTAGAGCCAACCCAGATGACTACATGGCAGCCGAGCAATGCTCCGGTGCCAACAGGTGAAATTCTTATCGAGCGCGGTTCAACCGCTAAGGACGTTGGTCCAAAGCTAAACCGCAGCGCTGCAGACATAATTCGCTTCTTGTTCTTGCAAGGTGAAATCGTTACTGCAGTACAAAGTTTGAGCGATGACATGATCGAGCTCTACGCCGCAGAAGTTGGCGCAGAAGTACGTCTCGTTGACCCGGGTGAACAGCAAGAAGCTGCGCTACTCGCGAAGTTCTTCGACGAAGACGACGAAGACGACGACATCCCAGTTATTCCGCGCTCTCCAGTTGTAACCGTTATGGGTCACGTTGACCACGGTAAGACAATGCTTCTGGACAAGATTCGTAAAACAAATGTTGTTGCTGGCGAAGCTGGTGGAATTACTCAACACATTGGTGCGTACAAGGTTGACTGGAAAGACGGAGCTATTGCGTTCCTCGACACCCCAGGTCACGAAGCCTTCACCGCTATGCGTTCACGCGGAGCAAAAGTTACCGACATCATCATCTTGGTGGTAGCTGGAGACGACGGTGTAATGCCTCAGACCATTGAAGCAATCGAACACGCCAAGCTTTCAAACGTTCCAGTCATTGTGGCCGTTAACAAGATGGACAAGCCCGATGCAAACCCTGACCGCGTTCTAGAGCAGTTGAGTCAACACGGTTTAGTTCCAGAAAAGTGGGGAGGCGACACCATCTGTGTTGAGATCTCTGCGTTGCAAGGAACTGGCATTGATGAACTTCTCGAGCAAGTACTTCTCGTGGCTGAAATCGCTGAACTTACTGCTCGCCCGACTGGTCGCGCTGTAGGAACTGTTCTGGAAGCGAACCTGGAAAGTGGTCGTGGCCCTGTGGCGACGGTCATGATCCAAAAGGGAATCCTTTCTGTTGGTGACTGTGTTGTTGCCGGCCCGGCCTTTGGAAAAGTAAAGGCACTCATCAACGACCAAGGCAAGCAGATCAAAACTGCTGGACCGTCTACTCCAGTTCAGATCCTCGGTTTCTCGGANCCTCCATACGCTGGTGACGAAATGCGTGTTGCACGTGACCTTACTCACGCTCGCTCACTCGCAGAAGCTCGTGCGCAACGTGCACGTCTTATTACTCACCAACCAGGTGCTGGAACAAGTGGCGCACGCCTCGAAGACCTCTTCGAACAGATTCAGCGTGGAGAAACAGCCACACTGAACATTGTTCTTAAGGCCGACGTTCAGGGCTCACTAGAAGCATGTACTGAGTCGCTTAAGAAGCTTGAGCGTGAAGACGTGAAGCTTGTGATTGTTCAGCGTGGTGTTGGTGGAATTACTGAAAACAATGTTCAGCTCGCACAGGCCTCGAATGCAACCATCATTGGATTCAACGTTCGACCTGACAAGCGCGCTCGTGACCTCGCCGAAAAAGAAGGCGTACAGATTCGCACCTACGAAATCATTTACAAGTTGATCGAAGAAATTCAGGCAGCGATGCTCGGTCTTCTTTCTCCTGTCTTTGAAGAAGTCATTACTGGTGAAGCTGAAGTTCGCGAAATCTTCCGTGTACCGAAGATTGGTGCCATTGCTGGTTGCTACGTACGTGATGGTGTGATTACTCGTGGTTCTAAGGTTCGATTCCTTCGTGAAGGAACAATCATCTGGAAGGGCTCGATTACATCACTTCGACGCTTCAAGGATGATGCACGTGAAGTGCAGTCGGGCTTCGAGTGCGGTATTGGACTCTCTGACTACCAGGACCTCAAAGAAGGCGACATCATTGAAACCTTCGAAGAGCGCGAGATTCCTCGCACGGCCTAAATCATGGCCCGCACCGAAGGTGGTCACCACCCATATCCTCGCTCAGCGAGGGTGAACAAAATTCTTCAGCAAGTTATCTCTGATGAGATGACACGTCTGTCTGACCTCGATGACCGCCTCGGNATTCTTACTGTTACTGGTGTTGACACATCACCTGACATGCGCCAAGCAATGGTGTATTTCGACTCGTTAACTCCAGAAGCAAAAGAAGTTCTAGAAGAGTCGCGCGCACAGATCCAAGCATCGGTAAATGCTCAGACCAGGCTCAAGCGAACTCCGAAGTTGTCGTTCATGGCAGACCCCGCAATTACAAGTGGTGGAGCTGTGGAAGACATCCTTAGGCGCCAAGCCAATGAAGACAAATAACGGCCTTTTATTAATTGATAAGCCCCAGGGCATCACAAGTCACGACGTCGTGTCTCGTGTGCGAAGAGCACTCGGCGAAAAGCGTGTTGGCCACGCAGGAACCCTCGATCCAATGGCAACGGGACTACTCATCATTGGCGTGGGCCCAGCAACTCGACTCATTCGCTTCGCCCAGAGTGAGAAGAAGCTCTATACCGGCATCGTGAAACTAGGCAGTTCCACTGACTCACTAGATGCAGACGGCGAAGTCACTGGCAGGGCTGATGTGCCAGAGCTCTCACTAGAGATTGTTCAGTCGTGCGCTTCTTCGATGCTCGGAACGCAGCAGCAAATTCCACCAATGGTCTCTGCCATCAAAGTAGGTGGAAAAAGGCTTTATGAAATGGCGCGTGAGGGCATTGAAATTGAACGGGCTCCAAGAGAGATAACAATCTCACGCTTTGAAGTGTGTCCAACTGAGTCAAATGACGAATGGAACTTCGTTGTTGAATGCACTGTTGGCACCTACATCCGAGTTTTACTAAGCGACCTCGCGGTGCGACTTGGCACCCTCGGACATCTGACTGCGCTTCGCAGAGAGGCGAGTGGTCACCACTCGGTGAAGGATGCTCTCACCCTTGATGCATTGAAGACCCTCGCTGAAAACGGCACTGACGTCCTTCGACCTCCCGTTGACTTCGTGACGGGACTAGAAACCGTGATCCTCCACGACGAGCAAGAACGCCGAGTTCGCATGGGTCAGCAAATTGAAATTGCCCAGTCGTTCACATCGCCAGAGATTGCGGCCCTAGACGTGAGTGGGCAGCTGGTGGCCATTTTGCAGCCACGGGGCCAGTTGTGGAAACCCGAACTCGTTTTGCCTGATTCGCGTGAAGGTAAGTTGGATTCGTGAAGATTTTGAGAGACACTCCTTCAAGCGCACCAAGCGCGGTGGCCGTCGGGGTATTTGATGGACTGCACCGCGGTCATCAACGCGTCTTGGAGAATCTAAAAGAAATCGCCACTCGCCATGGTGTGCTTTCTTCAGTGGTGACATTCGATCCACACCCTGCAGTCGCACTTGCTCCTGACCGAGCTCCATCGCAACTTGGCACGATTGAGCAACGACTCGAAGGATTAGAGGCACTCGGAATTGATCAGGTGCGAGTACTTACATTCAATGCTGCACTCGCTGGAGAAACTGCTGAATCTTTNATCGCAAGAGTTCTCGTGGATGAGATGAAAGCAACTCACATTGTTGTTGGCGAGGATTTCAGATTCGGCCATGAACGACAAGGCAACGTGTCAATGCTCGAAAGTCTTAGTGAATCATTCGGATACCAGGTTCATCCAGCCAGCATTTTTGGTGACGGTGAACGTTGGAGCTCAACGTCTGTTCGTGCAGCACTTTCCAAAGGCAACCTTGACATCGCCAACGAAGTACTAGGCCGCCCATTTGTTCTTCGCGGCACTGTCGTGCATGGTGACGCACGTGGTGCAGAACTTGGCTATCCAACTGCAAACATTTACTCACATCCTCGCCAGCAACTTCCAGCAATTGGTATTTACGCTGGCGCTACAAGAACAACAGGTGGCGAGTGGATGCCAGCTGCAATCTCTGTAGGAAAGCGACCTCAGTTCTACGAAGACGGTCAGCTTTTGGTGGAAGTGCACATCCCGGGATTTAGTGGAGACTTGTACGACCAGGTGCTCGATACTGCTTTTATTTCCCTTCTTCGCGGGGAAATGACCTTCGATGGGGTAGAAGCGCTAATTGCTCAGATTGACCGGGACACGGCTCAATCTCTAGAGATTTTCAAGTCTTTTCGACCTGATACTTCAATTCTGCTAAGGTAGGTACTCGGTCAGCGACGCTGATCAAGTGGGTCGTCACGTTGGCGGCTCGCAACGGGACCCCCGATTCATAAGGTAAATACGTAAATGGCTGAGAAGCAAGAAATCATCAAGGAATACCAAGCNCACGGAACTGACACCGGCTCGTCCGAAGTTCAGATCGCGCTCTTGACTGACCGGATTTCACACCTCACTGAGCACCTCAAAGTGCACAAGGGTGATCACCACACACGTCGTGGACTTATGAAGCTCATTGGACAACGCCGTCGTCTGCTCGATTATGTGCAGAATGGCAATGTTGAGCATTACCGCGAGCTAATTGGCCGTCTCGGCATTCGTCGCTAATCAAGCGACACGTCGACGCCGTCGACGTGTTCAACACATCTGAATCCCTGGAAGCCAGTGGAGGACAATCGCAAAGTGTTGCGAAGGTTGCTCACTGGGATCCGGGCAGAGTGTTGCTAACTAAATAGGAGCATTTCCATGACTGACGCAATCCGCGTAAGTAGCCCAATCACGGGTACAGACAAAACATTGAGTTTTGAAGCAGGACACCTGGCACAACTCGCCGATGGAGCCGTAATGGCTCGTATTGGTGACACCATGCTTCTCGCAACCGTTGCCGCACAGCGCAGCGCACGAGAAGGTGTTGACTTCTTCCCACTTACTGTTGACATTGAAGAGCGTGCATACGCCGCCGGAAAAATCCCAGGGGCGTACTTCCGCCGCGAAGGAAAACTTTCGGACCAGGCAGTACTTATCTGTCGCCTCATCGACCGACCACTTCGTCCGTCATTCCCTAAGGGATTTCGTAACGAAGTTCAGGTAGTTGGCACAGTATTTAGTGCTGACCAGGAAAACCCACATGACATCTTGGCCATCAACGCATCTTCTGCTGCATTGATGATCTCAGGCATCCCATTCGAAGGCCCAATTGGTGCAGTTCGTATGGCGTACACAACAGATGGCGTATGGGCACCACACCCAACATTCGCTGAAGGTGACGCTGCGACATTCGAACTCGTTGTTGCTGGCCGCGCACTAACTGACTCAGTTGAATCAGACATCGCCATCATGATGGTTGAAGCTGGTGGAACTGAAGGATCATTCGAAAAGTACGCCGACGGAGCTCCAAAGGTTTCTGAAGATGTTCTTTCTGCTGGTCTTGAAGCTTCGAAGCTTTGGATCCGTGAAGCAATCAACCTTCAGCGTGAACTCGTCAAGGCTTACGTTGCTGAGCGTGGACCAATCGTCCCAATCGAATTCCCTGACTTTGTTGACTACCAAGACGACGTGTACGCACGCGTTGAAGCTGTTGGTAAGGCCAAGCTTGCTGAAGCAAACAAGCTCACAGAAAAGCAGCCACGTCAAGAAGCTCTCGACGCAGCAACTAAGGAAATCGTTGCTGAACTCAGCGCTGAGTTCCCAGACCGCACTACAGAAATCAAGGCTGCTGTTAAGTCAGTAACCAAGAAGATTGTTCGTGCGCGCATTGTTGATGAGGGAATGCGTATCGACGGCCGTGGAGCTGCAGACATTCGTCCGCTCTCTGCAGAGCTAGACCTTTTCCCAATGACACACGGTTCAGCAATGTTCCAGCGTGGAGACACACAGGTTGTAAACGTCACAACGCTCGGCATGCCACGCATGCGCCAGCAGCTTGACTCAATTACACCTGACGAGTGGCGCCGCTACATGCACCACTACAACTTCCCTCCATACTCAGTTGGTGAAACTGGTCGCGTAGGAGCTCCTAAGCGTCGTGAAGTTGGTCACGGAATGCTCGCTGAGCGTGCACTTATTCCAGTTCTTCCAAACGAGCAGGACTTTGCTTACACGCTTCGTGTTGTTTCAGACATCATGGCATCTAACGGTTCAACGTCTATGGCTTCAGTATGTGGTTCTACTTTGTCGCTTATGGCTGCGGGTGTTCCAATCAAGGCTCCAGTTGCGGGTATCGCAATGGGACTTGTTTACGAAGATGGCAAGTACGTAACGCTTACTGACATCTTGGGTGCAGAAGACGCATTCGGTGACATGGACTTTAAGGTTGCAGGAACTGCTGATGCTGTTACTGCACTACAACTTGACACGAAGATTGACGGACTCCCTGCTGACGTGCTTTCAAAAGCACTGCACCAGGCAAAGGATGCTCGTCTCACAATCTTGAAGCTCATCACTGACACAATCGCAGAACCACGTAGCGAAGTTGCTGCTGTTGCTCCGAAGATTGTGACTATTGAGATTCCAATCGACAAGATCGGTGAAGTTATTGGGCCAAAGGGTAAGGTCATCAACACATTGCAGCAAGAGACTGGTGCAGACATCGCAGTTGACGATGATGGCGTTGTTGGAACCGTAACTATTGGTGCAAAAGACGGACGCGCCGTTGAAGAAGCACGTCGTCGCATCTCACTAATCCTTGACCCACCAGTTGCTGAAGTTGGAGCGGTGTACCCAGGACGCGTTGTAAACATCGCGAAGTTCGGTGCATTCATTTCAATCATGCCTGGCCGTGACGGACTGCTTCACATTTCGAAGATGTCGCCACTAAACGATGGAAAGCGCATCGGACAGGTTGAAGATGTTGTTGAACTTGGTCAAACTCTGGAAGTGAAGGTTGATGACATTGACCCGCAGGGCAAGGTTTCACTTTCACTCGCTGGTGAATACGCCAACATGGCAGTAGATGAAGAGCCACGCGCTCCTCGTCCACCACGCGAAGACCGCGGACCTCGTGAAGAGCGTGCTCCTCGCGAGGACAAGCCAAAGGCTCCATCGTCTTCTTTTGAAGCATCGTTTGAAGCAGAACTTGCTGATGAAATTGGTGACTTGGGTCCTGGTGGTCCTTCATTCGATAACGGAGACGGTGGAAACCGTCGAGGACCACGTCCACGTCGTCGCTAAAACATTTAAAACCCCCTGTGAATCAATGCAAAGTTGATTCACAGGGGGTTTTTCTTTTGTAGCGTAGAGAGAATGAATAGCACCGCTTCATCTCCATCAGTTTCTTGGTGGAGACCGCTGGCGAAAGTTGATCGCTGGGCCATTCTGGCTATTGCCATAATTCCAACTTTGCTTTTCACGATTCCCGCATTGCTAGGTCATCCAGCAATAACCGCAGACAATTTGATTCAAAATTTCCCACTACGTGCATTAGTTGGAAAAATCATGGCAACGGGTCACTTGCCTCTAATGAATGTGTTCATCAACTCCGGCTCACCGCTGCTTGGTGGAATGAACGCCGGTGCTTTTTACCCTCTAACGCTGCTCTTTATTTTCTTGCCACCACAAGTGGCATGGGCCATAAACCTGATTGCCATTTACGTCACAAGCGCGCTTGGAATGTACGTGCTACTTCGCTGGCATCGACTGAGTCCAGTCGCCTCACTGGCAGCTGCGCTTAGTTTCACCTATACCGGTGCCATGCTGGGACAGCTGGTCCATTTGGCGGTGGCGCAGGGATTCGCGCTTATTCCTTGGTTTGTATTGGTATTACTATCGCTTGCTCGTCGACTTCGCGACCTTCCTAATACTGCAACGTTCAGAGAAACGGTCGGTCGAGTTAGAACTTCAGTTGTTTGGTTCGCTGTACTGCTGGGTCTTACGTTTCTAACTGGCGAACCAAGATCGATTGCTGAAATTGAATTACTAGGGCTGATAGTAGTTCCCTCAATTCTCCTCATCCGTTCTTCGTATTTTCTGGTCTCTTGGAAGAAGCGTGCCAGCTATCTACTAACACTCGGCGTCGGTGGGATACTGGGTATTGGAATCGGTATCTGCCAGTTACTTCCTGGTTGGGCATTCATTGGATCATCGAACCGAGCGGCAATCTCATACTGGTTCTTTGGTTCTGGTTCACTGTCGGTCAAGTGGAGTGCGCTGTTCTTCATCCCAGATATCTTTGGTGGCAATGGTGCGGTTGCTGGCCCTGGGTATTTCGTTAATTACAACTTGGCAGAAGTAACCAGCTACGCAGGAATTCTCGCAATGATTGGTTTCTTTGCATTTCTCTCTCGTTTGAAGCGAAAGGGATGGCAAGGTGAAGATAAAGACTTCGTTCTCTACGTTGTTGTTGCGGTGGTTGGTTTATTTGCAACGTGGGGCTCGTTCACACCGCTCGGTCACATCTTCCACGGCATTCCGCTCCTGAAAAGCACTCGACTCCAAAGTCGCAATGTCATTCTGGTCGACTTCGCGCTGTCGGTATTTCTGGCGCTATGGATACACCACATTGAAAAGAAAGACTTCAAGAAAGCAGGTCTCGTGGGAAGGGCGAGGTGGTTCACTCTCGCTCCCGCAGCTTTCACTGCACTGCTTGCTATTGGAATGATGTTCTGGGGTCCTCACATCATTAATTTCCTTGGAACTGGAATCGCTGACTCGTACATGGCGAACAGTGAAAAAGTAACTTTGGTTCAACACCTGCTGATCGCGATGGCGATTTTGGCGGTCTGCACAATGTTTATTGCAAAGAAGTGGGCGCTGAAGTCACTTCTTGTGATCTTGACAATTGATGTGCTGATTTTCTGCCTGTACTGCGGCACTGGAATCGTTGGCGGCAACGTACAAACTCAGCCATCAAGACAACAAGCACTTTCGCTCTTTGGTTCAACTGGGCGAACATTAATGATTGACTACGCCGGATCGAACGCCGACGCGATTCAGAACCTTGGAATTGTCGATTCAAACGTGTTCACGGGAATACCTAGTGCGCAGGGCTACGGGTCATTGGTATCAGCACAGTATGCAGCGGTGACAGGAACACACTCCGAAGCTTTGGCTGACCCCTGCAACCTTGGACGCGGGGAATTTACACAGTTGAATCTCACGTCAGTCGTTATTGCTTCGCAGCAACTCATGACAGCTCTCTATCCAGGCATCGCTCTTCCACCTCTCTGTCTTGCACAAAAATGGAACATCGGGACTACCACGCGATATTTCGGTCGTGAGATGAATGTGAAGTCAATCGAAATCCAAGTTTTCTCAAAAACTTCTTCGCCACTTACTACTTTGAAGCTTCAGATGATTAATGCAGAGGGAAAGCCAATTGGATCCAAGGTGGCTCCGACCAGCTCCAGTGCCAAATTCATTTCGTTCAAATTTGTAGGAACTGGAGCGCTGGGCGCTGGTTTCACGCTCTCATCACCAAGTGACTTCAAGCTCAAGAGCACGCTCGTTACTAGTGCGGCTTCTCCATCGGTGATTTACGAACTCAATAATTCATTTCAACTCGCTATGGACGCTGCTCCATGGGTAATGACGAAGACCATGGGGACACTTGCTGTCTTTAGATCGTTTACGAAGGACATCGAATACAGATTCTCTGCTGATGCTTGTGATTGCAAAATTACGAGTATTAAGGACGCAATTTATGGTGATAGCTGGGTGTACGTCAACGATTCAACTTCCGCGGATTTGATTCGAAGCATGGCGTATCTCCCTGGTTGGCATGCCACAGCGATCAACTCTGAAACGGGCAAATCTCGCATGCTCATGGTTAAGAAATATGGACTCATCCAAAAGGTGCATGTTCCAAGCGGCAAGTGGATTGTCCACTTTCACTACCATGCACCATTTATTGAAAAGTCACTGCTGATCTCACTCTTCAGCGGCTTAAGCGTCGGAGGCTTTGCACTTTGGCCAGTACTCATCAGGCGTAGAAGTCGAAACGCTAAGGTTTAGTTATGAAATCACTCGCAATCATCGGTGGCGCAGGCCGCATGGGACAGGCAATGGCTGCTGGCCTGGGCGAGCGTGGCGATTTCAAAATCACTGCGTTGGTTGACGTGAATCCTCCGCGCGAACTCTTCGGCGCTGCCTACTTCTCAAAGATTTCAGAAATTGATCCGTCAACTATTGATGTTGTCGTTGAATTCGCGAATCCTGAAAGCGTCGTGAGCTCAGCGAACTGGTGCGCCGCCAACAAGATTGGACTTGTCATTGGCGCCACGGGCCTGAGTTCAGAGCAGCGAAGCGTTATTGAAGAAGCGGGGAAGAAGACTGGCGTTCTAATTGCTTCAAACTTCTCACTAGGTGCTGTTCTCTCTGAACGCTTTGCTGCAATGGCTGCTCCATACTTCGATCGTGTTGAAATCATTGAACTACATCACGACAAGAAAGTTGATGCTCCTTCAGGAACGTCAATTACTACTGCACAGGGAATTGCTAAGTCTCGTAAGTCTGCTGGGAAAGCTTCAATTGCAGATGTAACAGAACGAGAGACTTTCGCTGGATCTCGTGGAGCAGATGTCGTTGATGGTGTTCGAATCCACTCGGTTCGACTTCCTGGGCTCGTGGCGCATCAAGAAGTGCTTTTTGGCGGACCGGGTGAAGGCCTCACTATTCGCCACGACTCCTTTGACCGATCCAGCTTCGTCCAGGGAGTGGCCGTCGCTGCAAATGCAATCGGTGCGACCCCATGCTTCTTAAGTGGCATCGATTCATTGCTCTAGGCATTTCTAGAAGCCTCAGACTGGTAACTTCGTACTCATGACTTCACCGCAATTTGGCCGACTACTAACTGCCATGGTGACTCCTTTTGCTGCTGATGGCTCAATTGACCACGATGTAGCTCGTGATGTTGCAAGGTTCTTGGTCTCTGAGGGCAGTGACGGACTCGTAATTGCTGGCTCAACCGGTGAAGGAACGTCACTTTCTGACGACGAAAAACTTGAACTCTTCGCCACCGTTGCCAGTGCTGTCACAGTTCCTGTCCTTGCTGGTTCCACCTCATCAGACACTGCTCGCTCAGTCGAACTGACGAGCAAAGTGAAGGCAACTGGTGTTGCTGGGGTGCTCGCAACTACACCTGCGTATGCTCGCCCAAGCCAAAAGGGGATCGAACTTCACTTGGCGGCGGTGGCAGAGTCAACGCCGCTCCCAGTAATGCTTTACGACATTCCCTCTCGTACTGGTCGAAAGATTGAATCGGAAACAACAATTGCGCTAGTGCAGGGAAATAAAAACATTGTTGCGCTAAAAGATGCATCTTCTGATTTAGAGCAGGCGAAGACGACCAAGACTGCCCTTGGCTCCGCACTTGACCTCTACAGTGGTGATGACTCTTTGGTTTTGGATTTCATGGAACTTGGTGGAGTTGGTGTTGTGTCTGTTGCATCACACTGGGCTGGTCCTGAGTTTTCTCAAATGATCACAGCGCACATTGCAGGTGATGTTGCTCTGGCAAATGAAATGAAAGCTCGACTTAGTGATAGCTGTGCGTTTGAAGGAACACTGCTGTATCCAAATCCAATGCCATCGAAAGCAGCTATGAGATATTTAGGTTTTAATGTGGGCCAGTGCCGCCTTCCGCACGCGCCTAGTGATGCAGCGCTTGACACGAAAGCTGTAGAAATCGTGACGGCCCTGCGAGCAACTCGTGTCTAAAGATTCCGTTCGCGTTACGTTCCTAGGTGGTCTCGGCGAAATTGGCCGAAACTGCTGCGCTATTGAACAAGATGGTCGCATTGTTGTTGTCGATGCGGGACTTATGT
>Ga0007835_1000094_pt1 | contig 11918 bp, 7 predicted proteins | sample CryBogCBE28Sep08_FD_54985 | JGI IMG/M metagenome (GOLD analysis project Ga0007835, IMG submission 54985) | Freshwater microbial communities from Crystal Bog, Wisconsin, USA - CBE28Sep08 | ecosystem: Environmental > Aquatic > Freshwater > Lake | place: Crystal Bog, Wisconsin, USA | collected...
GGTGGAATTAAAGACATTGGTAATGTCGTTCAAGAAGTTGGCAGTGCTGTTGGAAGTGCGGTAGAGCACATTGGTAACGCAATTAAACCTGTTGTGCAAAAAGTTGAAAGCGACCCGATTGGTACGATTGCGCAAGTTGCTGCGGTAGCTACAGGACAAGCATGGGCGCTTCCATTAATATCTGCAGCAGATACAATTGCACACGGCGGCAGTATTACTCAAGCAGCTGAGGGTGCTGCAATGTCTTATGTTGCTGGTAATATTGCATCCGGTGTTAGCGACGCGTTGTTGGCCCCAGCTGCAGATAGTACTGCATCAATTGCGACACAAGATGCGAGTAATATGGTGGCTCAAGGCATTCCTCCAGATCAAATTGCTAATACGTTACAACAGTCCTATAATTTAGCGCCAGATGTTGCCAATAGTATGGCACAAGCAGCCTCAGCAGGCGTAGCACCATCCGTATTAGCAACGGCATACGCGGGTGCATACGGCGCTGGATTAGATGGGGTAATGACTAGTGCCACTGAAAAGATTTTAGCTGGTGCTGCGGGCAACACCGTTGGTGCTGCGGCCAAAAGCCTAATAACCACGGGCAATATTGATAGTTCATTATTAACTGGTTTAGCTACCGGCGTTGGTACAGCTGTTGGTGGTGGAGTAAATCTTGGCGCGCAAGATATTGGATTGGGTTCAACAGTTTCTACAATCGCTGGTAAAATTGCCGGAGCTACAAGTGCTTCTGCAGTAGCTGGTCAAAACATTGGTGCCACATTTGTTAGCAGTTTAGTTAACACCAGTTTAAGTCAAATTGGTTCATCATTAAAAAACACAGATTTGGCGCAAGGCGTTTCTCAGTATTTATCTAAAACTGGTTCCGATATTGCAACTCAAGTTAACCAAACTATTTCTGGGATTAACGACCAACAAAAGCAGCAACAAGATTATTATACAAATACTGTAACGCCAGCATATACAACGGCGCAGACTTCGTATAATAATTTAATTAGCGCCAATGACGCGTATAACACTGCATATACTAGTTATACCAATGATTACAATAATTATACCAATTTAGTTAGTCAGTATAATGCCGCTAAAGCAGCTAATGATGTAACTACAGCTAATAGCTTAGCTGATCAAATTAACACTTTAACGACTACGTTAAGTAACGATACGAATAATTTAACAGCTCTACAAACTGCTGCTACAAATGCAGGTAATCAATACAATACTGATTATCAAACATATCAAACTGCAACAACAAATTATACTGGTCAAACACAAGCCATTACCGATGCTAACGCGCAGTTAAACCAGACCGCAACACAAGCGCAAACACAAATTAGTGATTACACAACGCAAGTGCAAAATGCAGTACAGCAGACAAGCAACATGACTTCTGCTGCACAGTTAGGCTTTAACAAAGATTTTGCTACGAGTGGCGATCCTTCTGCTTCATTACAGATTGCAACTAGTGTTAATTCGATGGATAAGCCTGCGCAAGATTCATTTACTTACGCTTTAGATAATGGTATTAACCCGCAAGATGCCGTAACGGTTGCGCCACAATTAGCAAATATGAGCGCAACAGCAACTAAAGCGTTTTATAACGACATTACAACAAATGGTATGTCGCCTGCACAAGCATTACAAACCGCAACACAGGTTAATAGTTTAGATCCAACACAGCAAGCTGCTTACTTTAATGCGGCATCACAAGGCTTAGATCATACTCAGGCTTTGGATGTAGCAAATAACGCATCAATGTTAGGCAGTAACGCTCAGAATACTTATATTCAAAGTGTTAAAGCTGGTACCAATAATGAATTGGCGCAGATTGTAGAAGCAACGCAGCAATTGGTAAGCCCGGGTTCTGCAGTAACTAATGTAAATGCACCAAGTACATTAACAGATCCAAACGCTGTTCAAATTTATAATGATGCAATTGCTAAGAATTTTACTCCGCAAGAAGCCTTAGCTATGGCGCAAGGTTATCAAGCAAGTTTAACACCGAATGCAAATACACCTGTTGCCGGTCCGGGAGTTGGGTTACCAACAACATCGACTCAGCAAATTGCCGGAACGACATATGCGTATAATAAAAATACAGGGCAATTTGATATACCTGTTGCGGATACAGCCGGAGGTACAGCCGGCGCAACATCGTTAACACCAACGGAAACAACAGGAGCCGGAGCAGCAACTGGTTCAGCAACTGATACAATAACCCAAGAACAGATTGCTGCGGATAAAGCTGCTGGAACATTACCAACAATGCAAGAAATTGAAACTGCTGTGTTGGAAGGCCGTTTAACACAATCTGAAGCAAATGCATATACTGCAGCAATTAATGGTAATGTAAGCGCAATTCCAGTTACTCCAACGCTGCAAGATTTTCTAAGTAATATTGCGACATCAAAACAACCAGCTGCAACAAGTGGTACAACACCTACCACTGCCGCAGTTCCGGGTGGTGCTCCATCTAATGTAACTGCTACGATTCCGGGCGGTGCAGGAAGCAACGTTGGAACGGGAACAAGTAATGTAGCTGGAACTGGTAACGGAGCCGGCACAGTAGCAGGTACCGGAACAGGTGCGGGCGGTACAGGAATCGGAATTGGCGGTATCGGTGTTGGAACTGGCGGATCAGGAACTTTAACTGGTACAGGCGGATTGAGTGGTTTGACAACTGGAGCATCATCATCCGGCACAAACCCCGGTTTAGTCAATTTAGTTGGCGGAACTACCGGCGGTAAAGAAATTTCATTAGTTGGTTTACCAACTACGCAAGATACAATTAACCCTGTAGCTAGTGCACCGGCGCCGCAATCGGCACCACAGATGGATCCAATCTTCTCTAAGAAGGGCGGAAAAGTGAAAAAGAAGAGGAAAAAATAATGGCAGTTACAGTATATCCTTCATCGCTGAGCCCAACTGGCTACAGTGATAATAATGGCACTCCAGTTAATGCTGACGGTACGCCATATACTGCCACGTCTTCTCCTCTTGCATCAACTGGGTTAAATTCTTTGCCAACATCTTCTATTGGTACTAATTTAACAGCCGGACAATTTAACCAAATTGGCGGAACTGCCAGTGGTTTGCAAACCCTAACTCCCGGCCAAACAACAGCTAAACAAATTGCTTTAGAAGGCATGCCTAATATTACTGAGGGCGCCAATCAGATATCTCCAACTCAGTATAGCGGCGCTGTACTACAATCTAATCAAGAGCAAGCCCCTGTATTAAAATTTGCTGAAGGCCAAAGTGTCCCTTCACCAACATACAGCTATACCCAAACTGGTTATCCGCACATGTCGCCAAGTTTTACTCGCGGCCATGCAGTACAATTATACGGAACCCCCGGCAAAACGGGTGCGGTTGGCGATTTAGGTAACAAGTTAATTGGTATGAATCAAGGTGGTAGCACTAGCAATATGCCAGAGGGCCACCATCCACAATTCTATTCAGAAGGCGGATTACAACACGCTTATGTAAAAGGCGATGGCGATGGTACCAGTGACTCTGTCCCCGCAATGTTAGCTTCGGGAGAATTTGTTATTCCAGCTGATGTGGTATCATCTTTAGGTAATGGTGATAATGATGCTGGTGCAAAAACACTAGCAGAATTTTTAAAGACAATTAGAGAACATAAACGGGCTGCTGATGCAAAACATTTGCCACCAGATTCAAAAGGCCCATTGGCTTATTTAACAGATGCAAAACGTAAGGTGAAGGCATAATATGGCAGGCACAGGATTAAGTAGTCTTATTTCAAACACTGGCGTTCAACAAACAACGCTGCCCTCATGGTATGATACCGCGCAACAAAACGTGGTTAGCCAAGCACAAGCGGCCAATACTGCTGCTCCAGCTCCCGGTTCAACCGTTGCGCAAAACGCTGTTAACGCGTTATCCGGCCCAACTAATGCGTTTACTACAGCTGGCGGAACACTGCAAAACATCGCTAGCGGCGCAGCTAGTCCATGGAATGTTAGCCCAACTGGTCAAGTAACACCGAACACATCAACTGCATTAGGCGGCTTGTTCCAAGCTCAAAACCAACAGCTTCAACAGTTAGCTCCAACCATCCAAGCACAACAAGAATCGCAGAACATTGGTTCTGGCAACTTTGGTAGCTTGCGTGGTCAAACAGCTGATATTAGCGCGTTAACCAACGCACAAGCTCAATTAGCTGCCCAGCAAATGAATGCTGCGTTGCAAAACCAAGCAACCGGCGTTCAAGCTGGCGCACAAGCTGGTAACGTCGCTCAGCAAGATATTAACAACTTGCTTACCACCGGCCAGTATCAGCAATCTTCCCCATATGTTAACGCAGCTAATTTGGGCAATATCCTATCTGGTATTCAAGCACCGCAAACAGTATCTAACACAACAAATGTATCACCAATCAATCAAGTCGCTGGTTTGGTATCATTGTTGGGTGGATCAACTGGTAGCGGCGGTGTATTAGGTCAGTTGTTTGGTGGCACAACAACCAACGCCCAAGGTCAACAAGTAGCTAACCCCGGTTTATTTAATACTATTGCTGGTTATTTTAACAATAACAATACTACGCCTACTTCTGCAGTAAGTTCCGGTCAAGATAATAGTAGTCAATACAGCGGTTCTTCGAATACAGCCACATCAACTGGTCAAACTAGTGCTCAAGATATTGTAAACGCGGGCGCATCTCAGGGTTATACTTATGACCCAACATTAAGTTAAGGATAGATTATGGCAGAAGCAGGCTTAAATAGTATCCCAACAGATTCAGTTAAAACAGATAGTATGGACAATACCTCCTATGCCCCTAAATCGGGCTTGGAGGATGTTACTTTAACTAAAGGTATCCCAACTAAAGGCGCTTATTCGTTAGGCACGCCAATTGGCCCAACCGGTTATGATCCAGAACTTTTGCAAAACATGCAAAAGTTAATCAACGAAAAAGAAAAGCAAAAGAATAGTTTTTTAGAAGGTTTAAAAGATGCAACAGCATGGTGGTCTGGTGGTGTTGCTGGCCCTGCTGAAGCATTACAAAACCGCGCTATGGAAAAAGACCGCCAAGATGCTGAATTATTTGGCATGAAGGCACAATTGTCTCAAGCTAAAACAGCACAGCAATTGCAACAAACACGTCGTGCCAATATGTTAATGACGTTGAATAATTTAGCTGGCGGTGAAGCCGGTGCGGCTGGCAGCGGTGGTACCGGTGGTGCTGGACCAACATCTGGTGGATACAATCGAGACGTATTAAACCGCGTAAATTATTTATACGCCAATGGTCAAGAGGAAGCTGGCGATAAGTTATTAGATAATCATTTACAAGAAATATCTAAGATTAATCGCACTGCTGCATTGAACAAAGATTTCTACAGCAAAACAATTGAAGTAGATTTAGGCAACGGCAAAATTGGTTATGTATCAGTTAACGACGTGGTTAACGGAACATTTAAACCAACGCCAAAAGGCCAAGCTGAATTAAAAGCAGCTAAAGAAGACGCAACACCTGATGCAAAACCACCAGTTACCAAAGGCGGTTATCATGGAATTGCCGCTGATGTTAACAACCCAACTGGTATTAAACAAGACGGCGGTTTCAAAATATACGATACGCCAAAAGATGGTGTTGAAGATACACAGCGTTTGGTCGGTACTTATTTGTCTAGCCAAGGCCCAATGTCAAATATTGCAGCTACTCCAGAAAACTTAATTGGTAGATGGATTACTGGGGACGCAGCTAAAGGTGCTGATCCACAGTACAAGATGCATGTTGATTTAATTAAATCTGAATTGGATAAAGCTGGCGTTAAATTAAATGCCGATGGAACTATTCCTAATACACCACAAGCTAATGCTGCAGTGAGCCGTGCCAAAATTATTGGTGAAACTGGTTTACAAAATGCTGCTAAGTTCTTGCCTCATGTAACTATTGCGCCTGCAACTAATGTTGCCCCTGCGGCAACTAATGTTGCTCCTACGGCAACAGCACCAGCACAAGTGCCAGTTGCAAAAACATTGGGTGCTGGTGAGTCAATTGTTCCCGCTGCTGCTCCTGCTGCTGCTCCTGCTGCCGCGACAACAACACAAGCTCAGTTGCCAGCAATTCCTCCTGCACCAGCACACCCATCAACGTTCCCTGCCCCTGCACAAGTTAACTTGAATGCGCCAATTACTTCAGAAATGAAATCAGGTGCTGCAGCACAAGAGACGTACCAAAAGAGTATTGCAGAAGGCGCAGCTAAATCGCTTAACGACCAACGTTTGGAATTTGAAGATAGTATCAAACCAATTAACGTTGCTGACCGTAGAGACATGTTTACTCGCGGTGCAGATATTGTGGCAAACAACCCTAAGATTGTTGGTGTATTGCAAAAACCCGGCGTATTGCCAGCGTTGGCACAAATTGCTGAATCCGGTGCCGGCCCTGTTGCTATGCAAGGTTTGGATCAAGCGTTGTTCCAAGCCATGCCCGGTAACACACAAAAAGACATTAATGACCGCGATGAACTCAAAACCATTTTGGTTCGTAATGCTGTGGATGCACGTAAACTGGCAAAAGGCCAAGGTTCAATCAGTGACTACGAAACCAAGATGTTCAGTCAAGTATCCGGCTCTATCCAAAATACTCCAGAAAATCTGCTCAAGCGTTTCCAAATGCTTAAAGCGCGTGCCGATTTGGATGACCGTTTAGGTCAAATGTATCGTGCTACCAGCAAGCCCGGACAGCCAAAAGACTTCCAAGGGTTTATGGATAGCCCAGAAGCTATGGCAGAGATTAGAAAGTACCATGACGAAATTACTGGTATTTCTAAAAGTCATCCGTTGGAAGGTAAAGGTGGCGCGCCAATAAATCCTTTCCAACAAGAACTAGAACGTCGTAGAAAAGCTAAAGAGGGCAAATAATGGAAGGCTTAGATTTAAGCAAGTTTTCTGATGAGCAATTAGAGGCTCTTAGCAAAGGCGATTATTCTACGTTAACTGAAGAGCAGCTAAAGCATTTAAGTGATGTGCACGAAGCTAATCGTAAACCTGAAGAGCGTCGTGCCGAAGAGCGTTATGTTGAAAATCCAGTTAACCCATTAGTAACAGGCGCAGTTGGCGCTGCAACCGGTCCAGCTGTTGGCTACATGACTGAGAAATATAAACAGGGTGTTGCTGAGCACCGGATTGCTCCAAAGGGTTCTGTTACTGTTGAAGCCGCGCCATCTAGCATAGTGCCATCTGCAGCGCAACACGAACAAATTATTACTGGCGGCACTGATGCATCTGGCACAACTGGCCGCGCTCGTCAACAGGGCTACAATGAAAACACCGCACTGCAAGCACGTAATGCTGAGATAGCAGAACAGAATGCCGCTCGAGTAAGAGCGATGGGATTGCGCGGAACAGCTCAAGATCCATTTGCCGCAGTAGGTACTCGCGTAACATCTACTCCAACCGGAATTATTGCGCCAGCTAGTACGGTATATAACCCACCTGCAGCTGGTGCGCCAGCTAGTATAATGGAGCGTTTATCACAAGCCTATCCAGAAATCAGAGCTGGTTTATCTAAAGTGGCCAGTTCTGGAGCCATGCCGTACATCGGTCGCGCAGTTACTGGAGCGGGTACTGGTTTGAGTTTAGCCGATACAATCAATCGTTTAAAAGCCCATGATTATTTAGGTGCTGGCCTAAGTGCAATCCAAACTGGCGCAGCGGGCGCTACAATGTTCCAGCCCGAACTGGCGCCGTTTACTATACCGATTGGTTTAGGCGCAGCTGGAGCGCAATACTTGTATGACAATCCAGAAGTTATTAATAAATTAACACCCGAGAATGCACCCATGATGGCAGCAGGTGGGCAAATCGCTATTAAAAAAGGCGGCTTAGTTCATTTGGCGGAGGGCGGTGAACCATTAAATCAATATCAGGTTTGGGACGAAGTAAAAATGCAACCCGTTTCTAAAATTTATGGGTCTATGCGCGGTGCCCAAAAAGCAGCAGAAGTGACGGGTGGTTCTATAAAAAATATGAATACTTGGCAACCAACTTATGACTATAGTAAAGTCATGGGCAACACCGGCGGCGCTCCAGACACCGCAAATTATAGAAGACCATTTGAAAATACTGCACAACAAAATATTAGAAGTTTAGTTAATGGTGTATATCCAGAACAATTGACTTCTCAAGAAAAATTTGCTGAAAGTATTAAAGCAAGATTAAATGCTCGAGGACCAACCGGAGGCGGCGTATCCGGTGGTGGTGGTGCTGATATGGAAATGATGCATGGTTTAATGGTTCCAAATCCAAAGCCAACATACTAATTACTTGCGATAACGTTTACCGTACCAACCCTCAGCAGCAAGAGGAAAATCGGGAGCCCATACTGGTGGTGTAGTCATTATTCGAACTACATCATCCAACGCGGACTCCCCGTTTTGTTCTTCAACTAAGAGGAGTACCTCATCGTGAACCAGATTGATCACTGCGTAACCGGCCTGCTCAAGATTAGACGTAGCTACGGCAAGAAAATCCCGAGCGGTGCCTTGTACAGCAGATTGAAAAATAGAACTACCAATCAAAGCGTTACGACCCCATTGGCGAGTGTAAGTACTTTGGGAATGGACGACAACGCCCATTTTTTGACTACCCCAAGGAGTGGTGAGCAAATCGAGTTGGGGTTTCTGCCANCAGATAAGACGGCCTGATGGNAGTTGCATCCACAGCGCTTGCTTGGCCACTTTTAATACCAACTTTTTGCCGGCTCTAAATGGTGTGCCGGGATTTTTTACTGCATCAATCGCGGCAAGCTCACACGCGCCCCACAATTCTTTAACTCGAGCATACGACGTGCGGTAATTATTTACCGCGTTGGTTGCTTGCCCTTCAGTTAATTTGACTCCCATTCCTTCAGCATATTTGACAAGACCTTTAGCTCCTTGGCCAAACATTGCGCCGAGGACTGCAGACTTACTAACTTGTCTCTGATCTTTTGTGACATCATCATAGGGTACCCGGTAAAGACTTTCGGAAGCGAAAACTTTATATTCATCTAATCCCTTTCTAAATAATTCTACTTTGTCTTTTTGTCCCGCAAGGTAAACGCCGACTCTATTTTCGATGGATGAAAAATCGACGTCCACGAAGGTTTGTCCATCTGGCGCACTAATAGCGGAACGTACCAAGCTGGATAGCTCGTCCATCGTACCAACACCTTGCCCAAAAACTTTAGGTATTGCAAGTGCAATTTGTCCATCTTCCAAAGTAGGGCGTGCAATATTCTGAAGATTGAGTCCACCGCGAGAAGCCCAGCGACCAGTACTCGCACCGTGATAAACCAAAGTATTCCTAATCTTTCCATCTCTCTGTATCTCCAACATCTTAGCGTACTTAGCCACGCTAGTTTGGCTGCCTTCTTGGCGCAGCTCCAAAGCACGCCGCACATCGTCAAATAAGTTAGTGTCCACTAACTTAGCTGAAACGGTCTTCTCGGTCAGGTCAGGTAGTTCGGCGCCTCGGGTGTTTAACCATAGAAGCAGTTTAGCGCGCTCTGAGGGCTTACAGCCGGTGAGTTGAAGGGTTTCCTCATCGATTGCCTTTTGAGCGTTCTGAACGGCGTTTACAGCGTTTTGGAGCTCGTTCTGATCCACCGGGACACCACGCAAGTTAATACGCTGCGTGAGTTCCCATATTCGTTGCTCGTCCACCGTAAGGGGGCGTAACAATTCGGTGATTCCCATCTCAGTTCTAACGTCTTGTTGGCAGTACTCAAATAACTGGGCAAGTAGTTCTGGATCATCATTAAATTCCCCTTTCTTATTGGGTTTACATAACTTCTGAATCAATCTGGCGCCGATGGCGTCTTTTTTATGTGCTGAATCCATAAACGTGCCGGCCTCATCAAGAGACTGCGGTATATTATTGGCCGCTGCTATGGCCATGGAATCGATACACTGGTCGAGCTTTAGTGGTGGCCAGCCGTATTTAGGCACACAGACGCAATTCCAGATGGCGTACTCAAAAATAACATTCCACCCTTGGATTTTGCCGCCTTCGGCTACATGGTCTAATAATTTAGATAAAAAATGCCCGTAGTGTGGGTTATTAACTTTGTCGGTTACTAACACATCGTCAGGTTGGGTGCCGAACGCAATACACAACACTTCTGTTGTGGGATCGTTGGCGTAGATGTCCAAGCCTACATCTGGCAAGTTGGCTCTACTGCGGGTCTCAAAGTCAATGCTGTAAATCATAGTGCTCCTAAGGCAAGCCGACGTATCGGCGGTTTACAACTGTTTTAAATCACTCACCTTAATATTATAGCATGTTGCTTTAACAATGAAGTTGGGATCATCTGGGTCAACCTGACCTTTAATTAAGTGTACCGCATCTTTGTAAAACTGGTGCTTATCATACACGCCTAAATACCAGCCCTTTGTTAAATCATTTTTAACCCGTACAAAAGCGTAATAGTCGCATGCTTGTTCGGTGTTGAACGCAGCTACTGAGCAAGCGTAATGGGGTTGTGGTACATACCCAGTCTGTTTTGTTTTAACATCGACTTTGGTGCCATCATTTAAAATCAAATCGTAATCGTAAGTATTGTCGTTTTTACCGCCTAAGACTTGTTGAGCAATTTGCTCGCCAATAAAACCAACTAANTTACCTGCACCCCTACGGATACTGTTATTTAATCTGCCCATCGCAATGGATTTTTCTTGGGCTTTTGAAATCATAGCTGGCGTTACTTCAATTTCGATCATATTTTCTCTCGTTAAAAAAGGGGGCCGTACTGCGCCCCCAAGGACCAACCACCAAGTAAAACTTAAATTTTTTGTACTGCTATTTGATAGCCATCATGCACTACCTTAAACTGATCTTTAAAAACGTGACTAAACGCATCAATTGCCATTTTGGGTTTTTGCCAATCAGTAAACCCATCTGGGTTCCAATGGTAATCATCAAAGAGCATAATGCCGCCACTCTTTAACAACGGCCACGCCATACAAGCATCGGTAAGAACCGCTGGTGCGGTGTGGTCGCCATCGATATAGATAAAATCAAATACCCAATCTTCAGAAATTAAATGCGACAAGGCTTGATAGGATGTATGTTTGAGAATCGTAAGTTGCTGATCTGGTTTCTTAGCTCTTGCAACATTAAAAGCAAATTGTTCATAAAGTTCTCTTAAATCCATATCTTTATGTTCCATGCTACCTTTAAATGGATCAACGCAAACCATAATGCCTCGTTCACTTAAACCGTTTTGCAAAAACCAGCAAGTACCACGACCTTCGAAGCAACCAATCTCAAGGAATGCTTGCTTCATTGGCAACATCGACATCAACTGCTCGATGTGTGGAATGTTGTATGTAAACCAATCTTGCGTGAAATTCATACGAAAATCCTATCTATTATTTGTTGCTTCTCGCCATTTGATAGACTTGACCAACTAGCAATCTCATCTCTTGTCCTCTGGCACCCACGACAGACATCCATGACGAGGGCGCAGATTCCAGTGCATGGACTCGCCACGTCCATGCCATGTTCCAATTGAGTAGATTGAGCGGAGGGCAAGCCCAAGGATCAGATCTCACACGCACCAGCAACACAAGCAAGCTGTTGAGCGCCTTCTACGTTATCTGTTTCTTCGATGAGAAGAGACCAATCAATCTTTGGCATCTTAGCTTTAAGCTCGTTGTAGGTCTGCTCGTCTGTTTCTTCATAAGGCGCTTGTCGATAAGTTCCTCCATCATAGGGGAGGTAACTGACTCCGCTGATTTCATCGAAGTTTTCCCATGTCCATGCTCCGACACTTGGCCAGTCTTTTTCTTCGACTGAGATGGTGACTGAGGGCTTGTGCTCGCACCAGTGTCTTTGGTAAGTGAGCCAAAGTGCCAGATGGGAAATGGGGGTAACATCAGCTCTTGTAA
>Ga0007835_1000096_pt1 | contig 11839 bp, 9 predicted proteins | sample CryBogCBE28Sep08_FD_54985 | JGI IMG/M metagenome (GOLD analysis project Ga0007835, IMG submission 54985) | Freshwater microbial communities from Crystal Bog, Wisconsin, USA - CBE28Sep08 | ecosystem: Environmental > Aquatic > Freshwater > Lake | place: Crystal Bog, Wisconsin, USA | collected...
ATGCGGATCCGGCAGAAACTGGTGCGCTGCAGAGCGTGTGTCCACCCGCGGTGAAGAGAACCGTACCGGAGGTGGCTGATTTCACCGCCGCGGAAACACTGACCCCAGAGGCGCCGTAGACAAAGGACTTGTTGCCGGTTGTGACTTTGGCCGCGGTCGTGCCGAGTGGCTTGGCGGCGGGCACCACAATGAAGTCGACGCGGTCGGTTGCTTCATTGACACCGGAAGCCGGGCTGGAGGTCCAGACGTCGTTGCCGACCTGGAGAATCATGCAGGTCCACGGATACTTCCCCTCGTTGGACTCGGCGCCGCTCGTGGACGCGAGATCTGAAGGTGGCGTTCCCGAAAGGGAATTCGTGTTGGTAATGGTGAAGCTGACATTGCCGTTGGCGTTGGTCGTGCCCGAAATAGTGCCGCCGGGGCTCGATCCATTGTTGACGTTGAGGGCCGACTGTGACCACGTGGTGCCCTGTGCGCTCGAGTAGGCCAAGTTGTCTTGCAACGTCACGGCGGTGTTCGCGAGAGGCTGGCCATTACTTCCGGTCACTGTCCAGTTCAGGGTGATGGTGCCACCAGCTGGGATGTAGGAGAGGAGCCAACGGTCGGAAGGCGCGTAGTACGCGTTGATAAAGAGGTTGTCACCGTTGACGGTGTCATCGATGAGTGATGTCCCCGAGAGGAGGCCCGTTACCGAGGTGAGAACCGCTTTGTCGGGGTGGGCGAAACTCGGAGAGGTGGCCCCGGACGCAGTAATTTGCAACTGCAGAGCAGCAACGCACGCGACCGCAAGGCTAAGTCGGCGGATAGTTTTCATGGTGCTCCTCGAAAAGTGTGGGGTATGTAAGTCTTACCACTGGTGCCGCTTCGCCGCTCTGAGATGAAGGACTAGGAGGCGCCAGTCGAAGAGACAACGTAAGACTCATTTCGGTGCCGCATAGAGATAGAAATCCAGTCTCTATCACTGCAGAAAATACTTTGCCTACGTGTGTGCAAATTGTGACGGAGAGGTTTGCAAACACCACACGGCAGTAGTAGTAATGACGGCACAGCATTATCTAATTGGGGGGAAATAAAGTGAACGCTTTATTCATTGTTGTTGCCGCGGTGCTCGCATCGTCGGCCTATCTATTGGTTCGTAATCGAATCAACGTTGCCAAGCTGGCAACGGTCTCGGCGAGTGTTGCACTCGTAGCCGCATTTGGGCTCAGCTCAACGGCGAGTGCGACCGTGGTGCGTGCACCACGTCCAGTTGCCCAGGCGCCACTGTCGATCTCGAACACCGTTCTTACCGGAACGGTCGGCTCGGCGATTGCGCTGACTACCACGGGTGGTTCCGGCACGGGTGCCGTTACCTTCAGCACTTCGACGATGGGCTGCTCGGTTGACAACAACGGCAACCTCAGCGCATCATCTGCGCTGACTTGCACCGTGAAGGCAACCAAGGCTGCATCCACGGGCTACAACCTCGTGAACGCGAAGACGGTCAAGTTCGTCTTCTCAACCCTCGGCGTTTCGAACTCGGTCCTGGTCAACCAGGTTGGTACTTCAGTTGCACTGACCACCACTGGTGGACCTGGCACGGGCGCTGTCTTCTACAGCGTCACTGGTGCCGGCTGCTCCGTGAGTGGTGCAACGCTGACGAGCACAACGGCTGGTTCCTGTGACGTGGTCGCCACGAAGGCTGCTTCGATCCGCACCAGGACGACTCCTGCCGCGAAGGCTTCGACCTCTGGTGTCAAGACATTCATCTTCAAGTACAACCACCCCACCTACACCGCTCCTGACACCGCGACCTTGACGTCAATTTCCGGTCTCAGCGCTGTGCAGTCCACCTTGCTCGACGACACTGTCTCGGGTGACACGGAATTCATTAACAACTACTGGGGCGCACAGGACCGCTGGCTGCAGGGCTACACCGACGCTGGTGCGACGGTGAAGCTGACCTGGCACGTGACTGGTTCATTTGGCCAGACGCTCGCGAACCAGGCCGTGACCCTGGTTGACAACCCCGACTACGGCTGCCAGACCGGTATTACCTGGACCACCACCTCGCTGAACTCCAACCCTGGTTGTGGTGCAGGTGCTGCTCAGGGTGCTCTTGCCGGCACCACTGACGCCAACGGTAACGTCAGCTTCACGTTGACCAACTCTGTCACCGGTCAGAATTCGTCAGTCCGTCCTACGGACCTGACCACCGCCGGCTACGAATCTCAGGAAAAGACCGCGAAGTCCTGGACTCGCGTCTTCCTGCAGATCGGTAACGACACCTACACCGCCGGTTCACCTACTTGCTCGGCAGCGAGCGGTGGTTGGGGCGACGCCTGTAAGGGTGCTGGTGCAAACCAGACGTCCGACCTCGTTGACCTGACGGTTGTACAGCCTGTTGGCTACGTACCTCCATCAGAGAACCCAACGCAGGCCAACCCCGACACGGCAACTTTGGTGAGCGCCACCGGCCTCTCGGGCAACGTGATCGACAACACCGTTGTCGGTCAGGGTGCGTTCATTAACCAGTACTACAACTACGCCGACACCTGGGGCTTTGGCTACGTGCCTGCTGGCGCAACCGTGACCTTGAAGTACAAGATCACCGGTAGCTACGGCCAGGTTCTCGCGAACCAGCCCGTGACGTTCTTTGACAACCAGGACTACTCGGGCTCCAACGGCACGAGCTGGACTGAGTCAGCGCTGAACGCCAACCCCGGCTTCTCGGGCTGGTACGAAGGTGGTGCCCTCACCGGTACGACCGATGCCAACGGCTTTGTCACCTTCACGCTGCACAACACCAACACCTTGACGGGTGCTGCGCCAAGCAACATGTCGTCTGCCAGCGCTGGCCAGACCAACGAGGCGAATCTGCCATGGACCCGTACGGTGCTGCAGATTGGTACCGACAGCTTCCACAGTCCTGGTGACTGGTCGGGCAACACGCAGGAAGTCACTGGATTCCTCGACTTGATCGTGATTCCAAGCGCAACTGCTGCCACGACCACCACCACGACGCCAGCTGCTCCAGCCGGTGACAACCCCACCAACGCCACGCCTGACGTTGCTGCACTGACGTCAATCACTGGCGCAGTCTCGACCTACGACGACTCGTCGAACGGTTGCGCCTGGTGGCTCTGTGGCTCATGGATGCCNGCTGACAAGTGGACGTTGAACTACGTGGCCGCTGGCTCGGCAGTTACCGAAAACTGGCACGTGACGGGTTCGGCTGGTCAGGTTCTCGCGAACCAGACCGTGACGCTGATCCTCGACCAGTCCGGTGGCGACAACAACTTCACCACCCCTGGTCAAACCGGCACCACGGTGACGGGCACCACTGACGCCAACGGCAACGTGAGCTTCACGCTCACCAACACCGACAGCGCTACTGGTCTTATCTGCCCAGACCTGACGGCNAACGCCAACGGTGGCTACCCCAACGCGAACGAAGGTCCAAGCCCATGGGCTCGCACCATCTTGATCGTTGGCGCTGCTACTGGTCAGACCGGTGCTCCCTACTGGAACGGCAACAACACTGACATCATCTCCAACTTCGGAACGCCTGCCACTCAGGCCACCGACAACGTGGACTTGATTTCCGTTGCTCCTGGATGTGGTGCATAAGTCGACGACGTTCTGTCGCTAGAACTGCGAACCCCCTCGACACACCGGAAGGTGCGTCGAGGGGGTTCGTTCGTTTCTCGGGGAGTTTGATCTGCTCAGAGCTCGAGTCGCAAAATGTCATTCACGTCGAGTTGATGCCATAGGCAACGTTGTCTCTCTTCTTCCTTTAGCAGCATGACTATTTCGTTAAAAAATCGTGTTAAATGTGTGATAGCAATAACTAACTGCATTACAAACTTTTGGGGGAAATATCGTGAACGTTACGTTCAAGAAGCGCACTCGTCTGGGTGTCGCAAAGCTGGCGACGGTGTCACTGTCGCTTTCGCTTCTCGCCGGCCTGGGCCTTGTTCCCAACGCCAGCGCATCAACACCCGTTGCCGCTAAGCAGGCGACGCTGAAGGTGACCTATTCCAANCTCAAGCCTCAGGCTGGATCGTCGGTGAGCGCAACAGTGAGTGGGGGCAGTGGTACTGGTGCGGTGACGTTCGCAGTTACCGGTACTGGTTGCACCGTCAACTCGTCCACCGGTGCCTTGACTGCTGCGGCTGCAGCGACCTGCAAGGTCGTTGCCACGAAGGCCGCCAGTGGTAACTACCTCGCCATCTCCTCTTCGGCTGTATCGGTCGCCTTCCAGGTGCTGAAGCAGGCCACGTTGAAGATTTCGAACACCACGTTGAGCACCACGGTTGGCTCAATCGTTACGGTGACCACAACTGGTGGCTCCGGTACCGGTGGTGTGACTTTCGTCATCCCCANNNGTGGCACTTGCNNGATCAACACGGNGAACGGAAACCTCACTAACAGCGCAGCGGGTACGTGCGTCGTGACTGCCACCAAGGCAGCAAGCACGGGTTACCTCGTCGCGGTCTCCGCTCCCGTCAAGTTCACATTCGTGGCTGGTCCAATGAAGATCTCCAACACGAACTTGAACGGCACGGTTGGTTCGCCAACACAGGTGTCAGTCACTGCAGGTCAGGGTTCGGGCGGAGTTACCTACGCCGTTACCGGTACCGGCTGTGCGATTTCCGCCACTGGTGCGTTGACCGACACGGCTGCGGGTACGTGTGTTGTTACCGCTACGAAGGCCGCCAACGGCAGCTCAGCGAAGCAGACCAACACCGCGACCTTCACCTTCGCTCCTGGCAGCGACAACCCCACCTACGCATCACCAGACTCAGCGTCTCTCGTGTCGATGACTGGTGTGGACAACGGCACGGGCCTCAACGACAGTGTCTTCGCGCTCGCCAACTTCCTCCAGCAGTTCTACGAGCCTTCTGACCGCTTCTACGAGACGTACGTCACCGCTGGTGCTCCCGTCACGATGAAGTGGCACGTCACGGGCGTCAACGGCGCCCCGCTCGTGGGCCAGGCAGTCACCCTGACGGACAACCTGTCGTACTCGAACTCACAGGGCACGTCATGGAGCGTCAGTGGTTTGAACGCCAACCCGAACTCGTCGGGCAACAACTTCAACGGTGGCACCATGTCGGGTACGACCGACAGCAACGGTGACGTCACGTTCACGTTCACGGACACCAACACCGCAACGGGATCGAACCCCACAGACATGACCACCACTGGTGGTGCTGAGAGCAACGAAGCGACCTACCCTTGGAGTCGCTTTGTGCTGCAGGTTGGCGGCGACATCTTCACCGCTCCTGGATCGACTCCGACGGTTTCCGGTGCCAACCAGGTCACTGACCTCGTCGACGTCATCGTCGTACCAAGCGGCAGCGGCTCCACCTGGACCGTTCCCGCCGGTGGCGCTGCCAATGGTGGTGGCACCGGTGGCGGTAGCGGTTCGGGCGCTGTCCCAATCGTTGCCTCGGCCAACCTGACCGCCGCAACTGGTCTGACGACCGGTACTGGCTTCATCGACAACACGGTGACAGCTGACGGCTGGTTCATCCTGCAGTACTACGGTGCCGCCGACAAGGCCTACTCGGGCTTCATCCCCGCGAGCGGCACGGCGACCCTGTCGTGGCACGTCACTGACGCCAACGGCGCCGCTCTGGCGAACCAGGCCGTCACCTTGGAAGACAACATCGCCTACGGCGGTGGCTGTGGTACCTCGTGGCAGGAAACTGGCCTCAACGTCAACCCCAACACGGGTGCTACCTGTAACGCTGCTGGCGGTGCAAACGGTCACCTCTCGGGCACGACGGACGCCAACGGTAACGTCACCTTCACTATTCACAACACGAACACCTCCGCGACCTCAGGAGTCTGCCCCACGGCAGCACAGATGACGGCCGCTGCAGTGGCTGGCCAGGGAACGTTCGTGAACGTAAAAGAAGGCGTCTACAACTGGACCCGCTTCCTGCTCCAGGTCGGTACCGACACCTTCACTGCCGCTGGTGCCAGCACAACTGTGTCGGGTGCCAATCAGGTGACGGACATGGCTGACGTGCTGATCATTCCATCGAACTGCTCCGCTGGCTCAGCTGCTGGCACCTGGACGGCACCTGCTGGTGGTACTTCCACCGGCACCGGCACCGGTACGGGCACCGGCACTGGAACGGGCACCGGTACCTCGTCGAGCGCCACCTTCGCTGCACCTGATGTTGCAGCGCTGACGTCGGTGACCGGTTTGGTGGCGAACACCAACCTGATCGACGACACGGTGAACGGTAACGCTGAGTTCTTGAACCAGTACTACGAGAGCACCACGTTGGCTCCCGGTAACTCCTTCCCAAAGGGTGGCTCGCAGGACAAGTGGCTCCAGGGCTTCATTAACGCCGGCGCAACGGTGACGTTGAACTGGACAGTTACGGACTCCACGGGCAGCCCATTGGCCAACAAGGCAGTGACCCTGGACTCTAACCTTCCCTATGGTTGCGAAGGCGGCGTCACGTGGGCAACTGCGTCGCTGAACTCGAACAACTCACTGGCCACGTCGTGCAACGGCGGCACCCAGGGAACGTTGGCTGGTACCACGGACGGAACGGGCAAGATCAGCTTCACGCTGGTCAACACCAACGTCCTGGCGAAGGGTGGCGCAAACACCTGCCCCACCAACATGTCGACGTTGCCAACGTCAAAAGACGTTGACCCTGTCAAGGGTGACGAGCAGTCAGTGGCACCAGCAGTTGCTGGTACCTACGACGCCGGTAAGTACGCCTGGACTCGTTTCGCTCTGCAGGTCAGTGGCGATTCGTACTCGGGTCAGGGCACTGAAAACCAGGCCACGACGCTGCTCGACCTGATTGTCATCCCAACGGGCTGCTAACTAGGTCGATTCTGATCGGTGAAACCCCGGTCCTGATCCCTCGCAGGAGGGTGATGGGCCGGGGTTTTTCACGTTCCGTTGAGGTGTGTGCGAAAGTTCTGGGGTCGGGCGCACTAGGTTAGTGACGAGTCCCGCCCAGGGGATGAGAGATCGAAGGATTGCCCATGACCGAACACACTGACGACACCATGCCCGACTTTGCCGACTCGGATAGCTCGGGAGTATCGCACCGGGTGCTCGGCACCACGATGCCGGTGCTCGAGGTCCAACTCCAGCCCGGTCAGTCGGTGATTTCCCAGGGTGGCGAGATGTCGTGGATGTCGCCGACGATTGCCATGAGCACCCAGACCTCAGGTGCGGGCGGCTCCGGTCTGGGCGGCGTCTTTAAGCGCGCCCTTTCTGGTGGATCGATCTTCATGTCGGAATACACCGCACAAGGTGGCACCGGCGTGGTGGCCTTCGCCACCAAGATGCCCGGTCACATTAAGCCCATCACCGTGAACGCCTCGCGTGAGTACATGGTGTCTCGTCACGGCTTCATGGCCGCGACGCCCAACGTGACGTTGAACATGGCCATTCAGCAGAAGCTGGGCGTGGGCATTTTCTCGGGAAACGGTTTCATCCTGCAGCGCGTGGCTGGCGAAGGAACTGCATGGATTGAGTTGTCGGGTGAGCTCGTGGAGTACGACCTCGCACCGGGCGAAACGATGATGGTGCACCCCGGTCACATCGGCCTCTTTGAGGCCTCGGTCACCATGGAGATTCAGGCAGTGAAGGGCATCAAGAACATGCTCTTCGGTGCCGACACCATCTTCTTGGCCAAACTGACCGGTCCGGGCAAGATCTACCTCCAGACGTTGACCCTGCCAGGTTTGGCCCACGCCATTGCCCCCTACATTCCTCAGAATGAGCCCGGTGGCAACGGCATCAACATTGGCGGCATTCGCCTCAACTAGTTCTCTTAGGAAATTATTAGCGCTCATCCGTTCCTTTTGAGCCGGCGCAGTCGTAGGCTTCGTTTCGGAGTTTTTGAACGAACAGGAGCGATTATGCGTCGATTCATTGGAGCAGTACTTGTGGCGGCGAGCCTTGCCCCCGTCACCGTGATGTCCTCAACGGCTGCCTCGGCCGCCTCGAGTGCGACGTGTGCGTCGATCACCCGAGCCGTGGTGCAGAGCGCTGGTTTCGCTGGTGCGACGGGTCCCGTCGTCACGCCGTATAACTACGCGAACGTTGACAAGAACAGCGCCAACGCATTGGGCACGACGTTGGACTTCGGTTCGAAGGCCCTCGTAGTGGGCTGCGTCAGCCCCGCCGACATCGCCAAGCTGGCCGCTAGTGCCAAGCTCGCCAAGTCGACGTCGGCCAAGCAGTACATGGCCTATATGGTCCAGCAGTCCCAGGGCGCCATGAGCGCGACGCCCGTGGCTGGCACGACGGACTACCTCGACTTCGGTAACGGCAAGGAAGACGGCCTGGGATCAACGATGAACCTTGGCGCGGTGCGACTCGACGCCTGGGTGGTCAATGGCTACATCTTCCTGGGCTTCTGTGGTCCATTCAGCCCCGCGAAGCCCTACTCGGCTCTGCTGAAGTTCATGAAGTGGACGCAGACCGCGTTCTAAGCACTCTTCTGCCCGCCAGTGGCGTTCGTGGCACACGCGTGACGAACGCCACTGGTAGGGTTTAGGAAGAACAAAGGGCCCTCTAAGGGCCCTTTTTAACTATCGAAGGCTTGCGCAAAGGAGCAATTATGAAGGTTCTCGTACTGGGTGGAGATGGATTCTGCGGTTGGCCCACCAGCCTGCACTTGTCGGACATCGGTCACGACGTCATTGTCGTTGACAACCTGAGCCGTCGGGCCATCGACCTCGAGCTCGAAGTCGACTCCCTCACCCCGATTCGCCCCATGGGCGAGCGCATTCGCGTCTGGAAGGAACTGACGGGCAAGACCATTGGCTTCGTCAACCTCGACCTGGCCGAAGAGTACGAACGGTTCGCTCAGTTGCTCCTCGACGAGCAGCCCGACGCCATCGTCCACTTCGGTGAGCAGCGTGCCGCTCCCTACTCCATGCGCAACATCCACGCCAAGCGCTACACCGTGGACAACAACGTGCGCGGTACCCACAACGTGCTGGCCGCCATCGTGGAGTCCGGTCGCGACATTGCCCTGGTCCACCTCGGCACCATGGGTGTCTACGGCTACGGCTGGTCCGGTTCGGCCCCGATTCCCGAGGGCTACCTCACCGTCAAGGTCCCAACGCCAGACGGTGACATCGACCGTGAGATCCTGCACCCCGCGAACCCCGGTTCGGTCTACCACCTCACCAAGACCCTCGACCAGTTGCTCTTCGCCTTCTACGCCAAGAACGACAACATGCGCATTACCGACCTCCACCAGGGCATCGTGTGGGGCACCCAGACGCCACAGACCGCTCTCGACGAGCGCCTGATCAACCGCTTCGACTACGACGGTGACTACGGCACCGTGTTGAACCGCTTCCTCATGCAGGCCGCTATTGGTCACCCCCTCACGGTGCACGGCACCGGTGGTCAGACCCGCGCCTTCATCCACATCCGCGACACGGTGCGCTGCATCCAGATCGCCCTGGAGAACCCACCTCAGGCGGGCGAGCAGGTCAAGGTCTTCAATCAGGTCACCGAGACCTACCGCGTGCGCGAGTTGGCGGAGCTCATCTCGAAGCTCACCGGTGTCGAAGTCGCCAACCTGCCCAACCCCCGCAAGGAAGCGGCCGAGAACGACCTCAACGTCAGCCGTGACAAGTTTGTGGCCCTGGGCCTCAACCCCACGTTGCTCAGCGANGGTCTGCTCGAGGAGTCCCGCGACATCGCCAACAAGTACGCCTCGCGTGCGGACGTGACGAAGATTGTGGCCCGTTCGGTGTGGAACAAGGGCATGGAGACGGCCCCCGACTTGGTGAAGTAATGCGCCGTCGTCGTTGCGACGATGGGTTCGTGCGAAACTAACGATATGGGCTCTCTCTTTACCTATCAGCGCCACCCCCGCGCCGAACAACTGCGGCAGTCCGCGCCGGTGAAAACGGCGGACGTGGCCGGCGTGCACCGCACCAGTGCTATTGCGCGGTTTAACGCCAAGGTTGGTCTCAAGGTCACGGTGGTGGTCGGCACGATGTGGGCGGCCTATCTGTTCACTGGGCTGGCGCTCTTTGCGCTGCCCGACGCGATCAAGCAGGGTACCTACTTCGTCGTGGTCTGGCTCTCGAGCAGCTTCTTGCAGCTGGTGCTCTTGCCGATCATCATCGTGGGGCAGAACATTCAGGCCGCGGCCGCTGACAAGCGGGCCGAAGAAACCTACCGCGATGCCGAAGCCGTGTTGAGTGAGGCCGAGCAGATCCAGCAGCACCTCGAAGCCCAGGACCAGGCCATTTCGGACATCGTGACGCGGCTGGAATCACTGGTCGCTGACGTGAAGGCCCTGCGCGAGGCGAGTTCATGACCGTGCTCGCGCTAGTCAATCCGCACCACGGCGTGATCTTGCCGGCGGCTCGCGTGATCGTGGTCTTGGTGCCCGTCGCGGTGATGTGCTTCTACGTCTTTATCGTGAAGGCCCGCCGGGGCAAGTAGTTAGCGCCGACGCAAGGTATTGCGGTCGGTGTGCAGAATCACGGTGGGGTGGCGTTGGTACTCCACGACCGTGGTCTGGTCGTAACTGAAGGTGTCGTCGTCGACGGTGATTGTCACGTCGTAGCGCGTGGTCTTGGCCAGGGCGTCGAGGTACTGGTTTGACAAGATGCCGTAGGAGTTTGATCCCAGCACGGACGAGAGTTTGAACGTGGTGGCGTCGCTGGTCACGGTGCCGCCGGCAATCAACGTGGTGGCGTGGGGCACGATGAAACAGCGCATCACCTGACTGTTGGCCTCGTCCCACATCCAATAGCCCACTTCACGGTTGAAGGGCTCGTCCTCACCGTCGCGCCACATGGTGGTGCGGTAGTCGAGGCCGTAGAGCGTCTGGCCGCCCACTGTCACGGGGCCGTAGGGGACGAAGCTCGTCTCTTCGCGGTAGTGGGTTTCGCCGATCTTGCCCTTGTCGTTGTGAAACGACACGTCGATACCGGTCGCCTCCGACACCCACTCACCAATGAGGCCGGCCAGTGGTCCCCAGGGCGACGTCATGAGCGCTCCTCTGCGAGTGCGGCGTGCAGCATCTGCAGGCGAATGAGGTAGGTTCGCGCAACTGAAGCGAGAAGCAAAAAGACGACGACTGGGTTGCGATAGGCGGCCGCGACGACGACCAGCACCAGTCCCTCAAAGAGCGGGGTGGAGCCAATTCGGCGCACCCCGAGTCGCTGGGCGCACAAGACATTGATCGACAGAATGTTCAGTCCAGGGACGAAGGCGTCGATCGACCAGTGACCCTGGAAACTGCGCACGCCGACCATGGCGAGGGCGTAGCCAATGAGCATGAGTCCGGCGCCCATCGTGGTGGCCGCGACGGACCACCGAGTCGTGGTATCGGCCCAGTGGGCGAGTGTGCCTAGTACCAGGGCGTAGCCCGCGAAGAAGGCGGGGACCCCAATACGGCTCAGGAGGCGCACGACGAAGAGGATGTCGGGTGACGGTACGGGGGTGATAAACGCAGCACGAGCGGGGGCGGTGCCGTAGCCCTTGGTGATCTGGGACCACTCGCGACCGTTCCACACGCGCCACTGCGGCGCACCCGAAGGGTCGGGGTACCAGCCGGCGGGTACCGAAGTGGGGGAAGGCTCGCTCACCTTTCTAGTTTCCCACACCGACGCCGAGCGGTCACTCCGGTACCGTGGCAGAGTGCCCTGGGTCGATATTGCGCTTGCCGCTCTTTTGCTGATTGCCGCCTGGCGTGGCTGGCGGGTTGGCGTGCTCGGCCAAGTCGGTGCCATCGTCGGGCGAATCGCTGGTTTTCTCGCGGGTGTCACCTACGGTCCCCAGATTGTTCGTCACGTTGGCTCGCCACTATGGCGGACCCCTCTGACTGTCGCT
>Ga0007835_1000109_pt1 | contig 11075 bp, 17 predicted proteins | sample CryBogCBE28Sep08_FD_54985 | JGI IMG/M metagenome (GOLD analysis project Ga0007835, IMG submission 54985) | Freshwater microbial communities from Crystal Bog, Wisconsin, USA - CBE28Sep08 | ecosystem: Environmental > Aquatic > Freshwater > Lake | place: Crystal Bog, Wisconsin, USA | collected...
TCAGGGGCGGCTACACCTGCGGCTATCATTAGCCCCATATCTAATAGGTTACTGCCTCCGCCACCATTGCTACTCATATGTATTCCTTAAAGAATTTTGCTCATTTTACCACTGTTTATATACTAGCACCACTAGAATTTACCCATTTAGAACCGTTATACCAAATAGGAATTCCAAGGGTAGTATCAAAATATTGTTGCCCAATTACTAAATTTACGGCTGGTCTTTGTGCAGTTGTGCCATAGCGAACGGTAGAGGTTGCGCTAGTAAAGTTATCTATTTGCGTAAAATATAGGCGTAATGCGTTAAGTATTTGATTTTCAAAGGATTGGTCATACATCATCCCAGCCACAGGCAAGTTAGGTGCTTTTGTAGGAATAACAGTAGGATTAATCATCTTCTGCCATCCTGCTTAACATCATAGCGATTTGTGCCAAGTTGCCAAGCTGTTCCTATTGTGTCTGAATAGCATTTAAACGCCATTTGGCGCCCTCTAAGGCGTGTATAGACCTCTCCGGTAAACTGCTGTACGGTGTATTCCTGAGGGGTTGGAAACGCATAATTTTGGCTACTAACAACTGGATTTAAATCTGTTGTACCATATGCTGTTCCAGAGTTCTGGCGTGGATATAGCGCCATGGTAACTTGTGGATTAGAAACAGTGGAACCATTAAAGTTTACGTCAGGCAATAAACGCCATACAAAACCAAAGTGCTGACCGCTATTATTTTGGTCAGATGCCATAATGCCAAAATCAGAAGATTGAATATAGGCATAGATAGGTTGTGTATTAGAAGTAGCGTTATCGTCTACTCCGCTTTCATGGTATAGGAGACGGTTGTTGTAGTCAGCCGCTACTGGATTAGACTGAATATTGTTTTGAATCCATGCGCTTCTACCATTAATTGCCCATGCAGTTCCTGTGCCAGAGCCAGTTCCTGTTGCTACAAAGTAGGTTCCTACGTTATTGTTTGCTGCGCCAATAGCCGTAAAGTTAGTATTGCCTACACTACTGATGACGTATTGTTTTCCAACCACAAAAGACCCAGCGTTAATCTGGACAGTTTCAAATGTGCCATAAGCCCATGCATTATCTAAATAGTTATAAATAACGTACTTATCAATTGAATTATTGATGCTTTCGTTGCTAACATAGAACCACCAAACTTCGTTGTATCCTTCGTTTGCGCCTGAAAATATTTGGAAAGCTTGATTGATGTTTAAATCATCAAATATATATTGACGCAGGGTTGATGGAAGGGTATGAACCGTACCATCATATTTGTAAAATTTAGACGTACCCATCCAATAGGTAATATTGTTAATTGTTACCATACAGTTAGGCGACATAACAGATATGTTGTCCATCAAAAGCTGGAATGACCAAACATATGGATATCCTACATACTGCATCGAATACAGCGCAGTATTAGTCCAAATCAAAATCTCTTGGCGGGTGGCTCTTGAACCCATAATAAATGAGCCATTAGATAGGGCAAACTCACCAGATTGATTGGTTACTTGCGGAACCCATTGATAAGCATTCGCTTGGTCCGACCAGCGAACAAGCATAGGGTTAAAGGTAGCACTGTAAGTTCCACCATTATAGGAGTTAGAGCCGAACGCAATAACGAATTGCTGAATAGCAGACGTGATAACTTGGAGAGTAGATACTGGTACATATTGCCCCGCATAAGAAATGGTATAGTTTCCGCTAGATGCGGCAGTCGATGGAATGGTAAGCGGTACAGAGGTAGAGCCTATCACATAGCTAGAAGACACTTGCGTGCCGGTTGCGATTCCTGTACCAGTAACATAAGAATATGGATAGATACCAGCAGGAGCGGATGCTATTGCAGTAGAAGAACCACTAGCAAAGGTTAAAGATGTAATCGTGCTGGCGGTAGTATTGGCTAAAGAAGACAAGGCTACTGCCCTAGTTGTTACTCCATTAGCGTCTTGCCAATAATAAATTGGACCGCCACGAGGGGCTAGTACAAGGTCTTGACCAAAGTTGTCGTTTGTCCATAGACGTAATTGGCTATTAATTCCTGTAGCATTGTTATAGGATGTTCCCCAGCCACGTGTACCAGATTGTTCTTGAACAACTACACTGCTTCCGCCTCCTGTAGTGGTAGCGGTAGAAACAAAAGAGCTTGGTAAAGTAATGCTATATGTGCTGGCGGTAAGGCTTGCAGTTACTTGATAGGTGCTATTGAGCATTGCAGAATAGATGCCTGTGCCTGTAATAGAAGCCGCCCCTGAAAATGCTACGTAGGTTCCAGCCGATAAACCGTGCGCTGCTTGAGAGACAATGACTGTTCCGCTACCAGAACTAGCAGAAAAGGGATTGGTTCCTAAATTATAATTAACCGATGTAGCGACACCGCCCCACGGTCCAGTACCCCAACCATTACTAATTGATGCAGAGGTTTGACCTGATGGAAGCTCATATTGAATAACTGCGTTACTTGCCGTGGCGCTAGAGGTAGCAGTTGCAGAAGACTGTATTTGATACTGTGTAGAATTAATAACAGAAGAAACAATATATTCTCCTGACAAGGTTACACCATCAACTGCTGTTGCATTTGGGATGATAATGTAGTCACCCAAATTAGGGTTGTAATTAGTATCCGTAATAGTGATTGCAGTAGAGCTTGCTGTACTAGCAATGCTTGTAGCGCCTAATGTACTAGTGTAATAAATAGGGGTAATATCATTAAAAAAACCACCAGAATAAATATAGTACTTAGACGTTGTTCCTACACCAATAAAAACGTTTGAATTTAAGTCTACCCAAGTCCATAAAGAGCGGCAAGTACCTAAAAACTGTGTAGGGCTAACTTGAGTCCATCCACCTATTTTTTCAGGAAGTCCTGAACGAAAGCGCACTTTATCGCCGTCATACCAATATCCTTCAGCACTGTAAGCAGTACCTTCCCGGTAGAGGCTGGGTTTAAAGACGAGCTTTTGTAATGGCATATTAACCTAATACTTCTAGAGCCTTCTTAATCTTGGAGATACGGTCATCTAAGCCCAATGTTCCACCATTGATGCGCTTGGTCATTGTCTCATAGTCCTGTGCGTCAGCCAAGGCATTTAAACCGTGCTTATTGAAGAACCAGCCAGCGGATAGCGCTGCACCCTTTGGTTGTAAAAGAAGCTCAGGATTGCTGATTAAATCCATTCCGATGCCTTCTCCACAGTTGCGGTAGTTATCTTTCCCGGTAAGCTGTATAAGTCCTCGCCCGTGGTAAGCCCATCCGTCACCATCTTCTGTATTTCCCATGCGTCCTGCGTAAACTTTGTTTGCGATTTTTTCTGGATTGTTTGCAAATTGTTCAGCCACATCTGCACTAGGAAATCTTGAGGGCCATGTACGCATAAGTCCATTGGCAGAGTAATGAAGGTTCTCTTCCAGAGTTTTGAAATTGTTTGACTCATGTTGGCACTGTCCGATAAAAGATGCTTGACGTAAAGAATTAGATAAATCATATTTTTCAAAGACGGCTTGTAGTGCTTCCGCCCATTTGCCATCAATGACTAAAACTGTTAATTGTTCAATTGTTATCATCTTGACCTAACTTAATTCCTGTAATTAAACCGATAAAACCACCCACTATTGTTTGGAAAGCGGGTCCAATAATCTGAAATACCTTTTCGTCATCTACTGTTGGGTCAATGACTGCGTAGGCAAACATTAAAAGCATAGCGCCTACAACGCATACCAGTGACCAAGCAGCTATCACCATAATGTGTTCTTTAAATTTCACTTGAATTGACTCCAAATTTTTTGATGTTCTTCGTACCATTTTTGCCACTCCGTCACTTGTAAGGTGGTTTCTGCGCATTTTCCAGCAAGTTCATTGTAGGCGGTGATTGCATCAGAAATGCTGGCGCTTCCGGAAATACTGGGCACTGCACTGCTATTGGGGTTGCGCACCCCGTTAGCATAATACTGGCGGATAAGATTAAGTTTCGAATCGTGTTCATCTTGTAATACCTTTATAGCTTGTTGATGTTCTGATTGGATTGCTTGGTTTTTAATTTCCGCTTCTTTGCCGAGTGATTCCACCCTAGTCTTGAATGCTTCAAACCGTAAATGCTCCACATACCAGCCACCAAAAGCAGCACCAGAAAGAAGTAAACTAAGAATGATAACTTTGACATAGAGAAACATTATTTATTTAATACCCCACGTAAGATACCAAGCAATGAGCGCAGCAACTGCAAAACACATAAACTGGACTCTTCTAACCTCTTTAAGGTCATGTTGAAATTCTTCGTTATTCTTTCGTTCAAGATTTTCTATATCCAATTTAATTTTTAACAATGCTTCCCATTCTTTAGCGCCATACTTCTTTACAAAGTCTATCTTTAACTTTGCCTCCTCATCGGAGATTTGCTTCTTGTGCTTCCATTCTTCCAAGGCTCTTATCAGTGCTGTCTGTTTTCTAAACTCTGCTTCTCTTGCCGCCCTGCGTCTTTCCTGTGCTTTCTTTTGGGCTACATCTACAGCATCGTGTTGGATGCCTTCAATACTTTTAGATAGCCCTTTACTGGCTTCCCGACTTGCATCTAGGCTACCGCTTAGAGCCTTTACTCCTTCGGTTATACCAAACGGGTCTGCCATAGCTCACTTTTATTTAGCCTTTTTAGCAGTTGTTTTGCGGGTAGTAGCTTTCTTTAAAGCGGGCTTGCGCTTTTTTTCAGCGGGCGGAACAGGAAAAACTTCATCCAGTTTTCCAACTTGCATATCAATCTTAGGCATATAGCCTAGCTTGTCCATAATCCATGTAAATGTAAAATTCATATTAAGCTCCTAATAACGCTTTTACTTCGTCTTGAGTTAAACCAAGTGCAGTTAGTTTAGCTAATGCAGAAGCCTTTGCAGTTGCTTGTGCTTGTTCTTTGGCTGCTATTGCAGTTTGTGTAGAAGCCCATAAAGCGTCTAATTCTGCTTGTGTTGGTTTTGCAGATTCATCAGACCATTGCAAACCATTATAAGAATCGCCAGCCAAAGACCATTGTTTGCCAGCATAATTTGTGGCAAGAATAAGTGCATAATCAATCATTGTGCAATTTCCATAAGAGTAATTGTAGAAATAGACCTTTGGGCTGAAGTACTACCAGTATCTGAAACAGAACGATTTATGTAAATAGCCGCACCAGCATCGTTAGAACTTACGGTAACACCATAAGTAGTAGCAGAAGTTGTTGCTGGGCTATCTAAATATTGACCGCATCCAGTAATCATTGGAACACCGCTTGTAGGACCACTAATTCCAAATGTGATTTGTAATTGACCGCTACCAGCATCACCAACACCAATATTTGAACCATTTCTTGTAAAAATAAATCTACCTTGACCAGTTCCTTGTGCAAAACCGCCAATAGTTACTATTACTAATATTTTGCTTGTTGAAAATAATGGTGTAATGGTTGCAGACAAACCAGTGATGGCTGTTTGGGTTTGACCACTCATAGTAAATGTTGCAGTCAATGGGACACTAACTACTTGAACAACTTTACCAGCAGTTGCCTGTGTGGTGCTGTTGGGGAAGGTGACCCCTAATGAGCCGTCGACGGTTGTTGTCATTATGTGTTCTCCGCTGGTAGGGGTGTCATAGCTCGGTCAAGTGACCAGCCAGCCTTTAATCGGCTTCGTAGGGTTGTTGGTTTCATATTTAATTCTCTTTCCCATTGTGAACGAGTTTGACGCTTGCCGTTCCATTCAATGAACACATTAGCCCTAGTATTGTTGGCTTGTTGTTCTCTAGTTGCCCAGCGACAGTTATCTTTATTGTAATTACCATTTACATCAATTCTATCAATACTCATGCCTTCAGGCACTTCACCCATGTCAAGGTAGAAATTCTCAAAGGAATCCCAACGCTCATCGTAAGTAATACCTCTGCAAGAGTAGTCTTGGTTAATGCGGTTACAACGGCTTCTCATGGCTTGCCAAATACTATATGTTCTAGTGTTCTTCATGCCATGCGTTGTGCTTGCTTTAGCAATACGCTTGATATGTTCACATCCACAAGACTTAACTTTACCTTGAACCATATCGGATGCTCGAATCTCTTTTTGATTGCCACATTTGCACTGGCATAGCCATACCGCACCATTGCCATTGGATTTCCCTAACTGCAATACAGTCAAAGAACCAAAATGGAATCCTTGAAGGTTATTAAGCGGTTTGCCCATTATCGTCTGCTGGTAAGGGTTGTCCACCATCTGCAAGGAACTTCAAATAGGCTTGGCAGTCTGTGTTGGCTTCATCGAATGGGATAACTGCACCATCAGAAGTTCTAATAATGCAATTAGCAATATTGCCATTAGGTAATTTACATTGTTTATACATTTTTATAACTCCGCAGATACAGAAAATCCATTAGTTCCTGAATTTGGGCCAAATATACCAGCCGCATTTCCAGCAGAACCAAGTGAACCTGAACAAGAAAATCCACCAGCCCAACCTGATATAGAACCACCACCACCACCGATAGTCATATTTCCAGCAGAACCACCACCAGTTGTATTTAAAGTAACAGTTCCAATAATTGCTACTGTTGGGTTTGCTCTTTTAGACACAGCAAAAGGAAAACCAAATTGACCGCCAGTTGAGCTATTAGCTAAACCAACCATTTGTGTATATGTGCCAGTTGATAACAATACTTGTTCATAATAGCGTTGGCAAAGCCCAAATTCTTGCTGATACTGACGATACTCAAATCCAGTAGCACTACTTCCTACTTCTAGTTGAACACCAGTAATGTAGAAGGTTGCACCGTTTGTTCCTACTACGGATGTTGCACCAGTAGCTGAAAGATAAGTGCTTCCTGACCAGCTACCAGCAGTTCCGCTATAAGTTGAACCAGCACCCACACTAAACCAAAGATACATACCATTGGTGTTATCTTTAGCCCAAGTGCCTGTGGTATCACCAGCAATCGTTACGCTAATTTGTGTCCAAGTATTTGCAGAAGAAATTGTGTAAGTAAATGGATAGCTTCTATTGTTTGAGCCATTAGCCAAAACAGCACCAAAAGTGCCAGTTAAACTAGATTGAACCCAAAAGCTAATAGTAACTGTTTTAGCATTGGCAGTTCCAAATCCTAAATCGGCAACATTGTAACCTTCTATTGCTTGGGAAAAACCAAAATATTCGCCAGCACCTACTGAATAAGCAGAAGAAGAAGTAATCAATAAAGAGTTATTAAATCCTGCTGGTGCAGTAGAAGATTGTTGAATTGTAAATTTTGAAGAAGAAATATTAGCTTGACCTTGCCATCTATCAAGTGTGTATGGGTTTGCATTAGTAACAGATACAGTTCCACCAGCCCTTTGATTTACTACCATCGCACCATTGATGATGCGGTTCTTCATAATAGAAGCGTTACCAGCACCTAGATTGCTACCAGCTACGCTTGTTCCGATTACATCGGCATTTACTGTTCCGTATGCCATATTAGTTTCCTATGATTGCAGTAACTTCTGCTGGTGTTAAGCCGAGTGCGGCAAGTTTAGCTTGTGCAGATGCTTTAGCGGCTACTTCTGCTTCTTGTTTAGCAGTTTCTGCGGCTTGCAATTCAGCTAATTTAGCTTCTGCGGCAGATTTATCATACGCAACTTCATTACCTTCTACATCGTAAGCTATCTCTCCACGAATAGAATTAATGTTTGAATTTAATGCGTAAATTGCTTGGTGAATATCAATCATCCTGCAATCTCCATAAGGGTCATTGTTGAAGGTGAACTAGATGCCGCAAAATAATTTGTTCCTACACCATCAGTTGCTATGTATATTGCATAAGTCGTAGCAGAAGTTGTGGCTGGGCTATCAAGATAAGTTAAGCAAACTGTAAAATATGAAGTGCTTGTTCCATCACCAGTTTCAATTTTTGCTATGCTTGAACCATTTTTGTAAATATAAAAAAATCCTGAACGACCTGATGTAGTTTGACCGCCACTACTACTTACAGAAAGGTAAATTTTGCTAGTAGAAAATTTAGGGGTAATTGTGGCAGTTAAACCAGTTGCGGCAGGAGTTGTTGATGCGACAGAAGAAGTTGTTGAATACAAAGAAGAAACAACTTGTATTACATTTCCTGTTGCTGGACTACCAGTAGTTACGACTGTGCCTGTAGAAGCTGGTAGCGTAATAGTATTCGACCCAGCTACGCTAGGTGCGGCTAGTGTTATGCTTCCTGACGAATCGCCAGCAATCGAAATTGAACTCATTGTTGTTCCTTAAATTTACAGTTGTCCATATGCCATCTTTTCATTGGGATAATTCCACCCATTTTATCGCAATGAGTACATTTTATCTTAGGAAAGTGCTTCCCCTTCATTGCAGCAGGTCTGCCAGCATTGGCAATCCTTAATTGTTCTTTTGTGTAATCGCTCATTTTTCTACCAATATTAGCTTTGCTAATCTTAGCGTTGTGTTCTTCTGTATGTTTTCTACCTAAATTAGCCTTACGCACAGCTTCTGCCACATGAAGTGGCATAGTCCCACCTTTATTCCAAGGAATAAATCCTTTGGTAAATCTTGTTGCAATACCATGAACCAATAAATTTTGGGTAACTAATGCTTCAATTTCAGGTTTATGTTTGCGACCTTTTTTGGCGGCACTTACTTTTGCTTTAGTTTCTTCTGACATTGGTCCAAGTATTTTGCCTTTGGTGCTAGGTGGCATGCCACCGCCAAATGTAATGTTCCAACCAATGTTATTTGTTGGGCGTAGTTTGCTTTCAATATCAAGACAATACCCATCATCAGCAATTAACACAACCTCTTTAACCAAGTTATCCCAGCCATACTTATTAATAGCATTAGCTAAATGAGTATTTTGAGCTTTCCAAGCATGGTCTGACCAGCGTTTTTTAACATTATTAGACACACCTACATAACCCTGACTAAATATGTCAGTATGGTCTTTGTGGCGAATCCAGTATAAATTCATAATATTACCCATCTAGAACCGCTAGGAATTGTTACGCTAATCCCGCTTGCTATATTAATTGGTCCTACTGACTCACCATTACTTCCTGTGGTCATCGTATAGTTTTGGGTAATGTTGGTTGTGTTCTCATAAATAGCGCCAGAAGCTACCGCAGAAGCTACTGTACTCCAGACAAACCCTGTTCCATTATATACCAAAGCAGTGCCAACTAAAGAGGCTGCGGGCGTGAAAGTTGTCGTATTAGGGGCAGATTGATACGGTAGTGCTAAGGCTGTTCCGCCATACAAATTACTAATTGCGCCAAAGATTTCGCCCGTAATCGTAGCTGTTCCGCTAACCTTTAAGTTACCGTTAACGTTCCAGTTTCCTGCCGCTGTAGTCTGGGCGGAATAAAATCCAATACCGTTCCCGCTCACATTTGAGGCATCGCAATAACATTGAGCGGTAGTTAAGGCTGGAATGACCAAAGATACTGCGCCACCAGAAGCCACCATTGTCAGGTTTTGTGTCGTATTATTGACAACTACATAGAGCTTATTCTGTGCTGGGGCGGTAATAGTAGGGGCAGCGGAAGGAGTGCCTGAGAAGATAAGGCACATATTGCGGGCATCATCTGATACACCGTTTAAATTGGTTAAAGTATAAGAGCTTATGCCAGCCAAAGAAATCGCTGCTACGCCCGTTATAGCTTGTTCTACGAGGGTTCCTAAGTTGTTATTGGTGGTCGTACCCCATGTACCCGATTGGTCTCCAGTACCAAGCAGGGACAGCTTTAGCGAAGGTGAATAAGTAGTTGTCACATTAAATCCTTATTGACTGTTATTAATTACTACCCAATTTGGTGTTTCGGAATCTGAAATAGATGTCCAGCCACTTCCTTGGGTATTGGAAATAGCAGCCCACGACAGGGTTTGACTATCGTCTATTTTAAACCATCCACCCGCAATTAGTCCATCTAAAGTGGTAATTGCTTCATAAACGCTACCGTTAGCCGTTCTTAAAGCGGTGATAGCATCAGCTAGAGCTAAAGATTCAGAAATCGTGGCATTAAAGATTTGAATAGCTGTAGCAGAATCGCCAGCGCTTAAACCTTCTGAAATAGCCCTGTAGTAAACGCTTGAACCAATATCAATATCTGCCTCAGTAATAGTACCTTCAGTAATGCTTGATACAAAGTTAGCAATCACTGACTCTGCATCTGCTGGGCTTAATGTTTCTGTAATGGCGGTAACAAAAGCTGCTGCTGCCGCCACTGGGTCTGCATAAACAATATTTTCAGATATGGCGGTAACAAATGCAGCGGTTGTAGTGGGTTTATCTGCGTAAGAAATAGCTTCAGAAATAGCCGCAGAGAAAGTAGTTATAACAGACTCAACATCTGTTTCTGTCAAAATAGCTTCTGTAATCGCAGCGTTAAACGTGGCAATAACAGAATCTATGTCAGTTTCTGTAATCGTTCCCTCTGTAATAGAACTAACAAAACTTGCTACCGCACTTGGGATATCTGCAAATCCGCTATTTTCGGATACTGCTCCCGCAAAAGCTGCTGTTACTGTCTGCGCATCAGCAGCGTTTAAACCTTCTGTTATGGATGATATAAAACTTACTACTGCACTTTGAGTATCTGCAAAAGTGATAGCCTCTGCAATAGAGACCGCAAATAGATTACTGCCTAATCCAGCGAATGTGGGTTGAGCAAAGGCAGCATATCCAAACATTACAGAACTACCCAACGAGAGCCGCTAGAAATTGTTACGGAAACTCCACTTGCAACCGTCATTGGTCCAGCAGAAGTTGCTGAAGAACCGCTTGGTATTGAATAACTAGCTGAAACTGTGTTGCTATTAACCATTAAACCATTGCTTGCTACCACTTCTGCGCCAGTTAAAACGTTAGGAGTGGTGACGTTTCCAGCAGAACTAATTGTCAGTGCATCTTGGGTAGCCGTGGTTCCATTAACTACAAAGTGAACTGCGTTAGCGCCCCATGAACCAATTGCTATATCCCCATTAGTGGATTCAATAAAGGTCGTATTTGGTAAAGAAAGACTATTAATTGGGTAACCAGCCGCAGTAGCATTATATGTTGTACTGTTTACACCCA
>Ga0007835_1000115_pt1 | contig 10824 bp, 7 predicted proteins | sample CryBogCBE28Sep08_FD_54985 | JGI IMG/M metagenome (GOLD analysis project Ga0007835, IMG submission 54985) | Freshwater microbial communities from Crystal Bog, Wisconsin, USA - CBE28Sep08 | ecosystem: Environmental > Aquatic > Freshwater > Lake | place: Crystal Bog, Wisconsin, USA | collected...
GGTGGCACTGTAATCGCTCACAATGGAATGTTGCCACTGGAGACGACGGGTGACCAGACGGACTCTGAGACGTTTGCTCGTGAGGTATTTGGCGGGTTGTTTGGTGGCGTTGCAGGGTTGGCCAAGCCTCACGTTTGGGACGTGCTCGAAGGCTTTGTAGAGGGCTCAGGGTCGAAGGTGGTGATTCTGACCGTCGAGGACGAGATGCCTTTGATGATTCTTGGTGAGGGTCTTGGTCACTGGTCGGCGTCTGAAGTCTGGTGGTCTAATTCGTCCTATAAGCCCGCTAATCAGTCCTACATGTCTAGCAGTTCGGCTTGGGGGTATGAGTATGACATGTACAGGAGTGCGCCACGTAAAGATTCATTTGAGGCTCGCTGGTGGCTTTGTGACAATCCTGATTGTGGCGCTCGTGTTGCTGATGGTGAAAGTAACTGTGAGTTCTGCGGGTGGTGTTTGGATTGTGTGAGCGCTTACGATGAATGCATGTGCCTCACGGTGGGAGGTGAGCGATGAGGGCGTTGCTGGTCTTTGTAGGCGCTCTGCTGACCGGCTGGGCGTGTGCGCTGTGGTTTCATGCTCACGTTTCCGGCAGTTGGTATGGGGATTCGAGGAGTGACCCTTGGGCGTGCATTGTTTGGGTGATTGTGACGCTGTCGCTGGTTTGGATTGTGGGGTGGCTAGATGACCGATTTTAGCCATGTCACTGAGTTTCTGCAGTCTCAAGAGGTGCGCATTTTGAGCGTTCAGGTTGACACTGTGGGGCGCTGGGTGGTCAATTTTGAGGCTGAGCGGGCTGGGTGTGGCTACCTGTTGCTGGGTGACAAGATAGGCGCTCACGTTATCTTGCCGGATTAGGGGCTAGATTGCGATTCTGGCGACGTGGGCGGGGGGCTATGCTTCCCGTCCGCTCACCTAGTTTGCTTGGCTCAGAAGCCTAACGAGCGGGCTCTGAAGCCCAACGAGTCAACGCCTGCGGGAGCAAAACCCAGGAAAAACGGCGCCCTTCCCCCTTTATTGCGTAGTTAAGGCCTAAGTATGTTGGGGTGCACACTCTTGCTGTATTGAGTAGAAGATAGCCAGGAGAATCAACAGTTTGATGGCTTTGCCATGCGTTTTATGTAGTTGTAGTTGCAGTTTGCAAGTGGTTTGTTACTGTCAAAGTAAGGGNTAAGCCAATCCCTCTCTCTCCCTTACTCACTATTCTCACTCATTCCCCTATGATTTAGGCTGATAGTTGTTGAAAGAGCGTGAAAGCAGTAGCAATGAGCAGAGTGTCAGTTGTCATGCTCATGTGTCGTGGGTCACGGAGGGTTGTGTGGTTTCATTGCACTAGTGACCATAACAACGCACGAGGCAAGGACTGTGCCCGGTCTCTGACCGGGTATGTGCCGAGGGCGGTGCTAGTAAAAGGTTAGTTATCTCGGACTAGCCAAACTGTCATTCTCGTTATTTTAAAACAAAAAAAGGCGAACGTCTGGAATGCGAAGCATTCTGGACAAGAAGAAAACTACCGGAACTAAACCCTATCAGCCCCCTTTCAAAATCACTATCTTTTGGGAGTAGTATCTAGTTACCTTTAAAAGGACACTTACGTACCGTTTTATCTGGTTCGCCCCGCATCACCAACCAAGTAAAAAAGACTTAAGTATCTTACTTGGGACAATCCATCCCGTCATGAACACGAGGCGAGTCCGATGCGTTTAAAGTACTTGGACAATTCATACACGATATTGCTGTATATGCGTGTTCGACCGAATACCGCTCTAACCGGTTAACTACCGCTAGTATCTGCCATCTCACGACGGGGACTAACACTCGGCGGGGACTTNCACCCACGAACGCTCTCATCGGCGCTGTNNTAAGAGTACCACCTAAATAACCTCTGTGGCGTAACTTGTATGTGAATGTTTTCACAAGCCAGGTGCTTGACAGGTGTATACCATGTGTGTATAGTTCTAGGTGGGCATTGTCCCATTAGTAACTTCCGACACTAAAAGGTAAAAGGTCCGGCACCGTAGGGATATGGGGTCGGGCTTCTTACTTTGATACCNTATGTGCTATCATAGAAGCATGTGTTCTACTTGCGGCTGCGGCCAGCCATTTAACAAGCACGAGTCAAAAGACATACAAGCGGCTAATCGTAAGTACGCCAACCCCAAGGTCAAGTTCGAAGCCATTAAGTCCAAGGTCCGTAAAAAAAAGTAATGAAAATCCGGCGGGATAGTACAGACCTCTCTACTTGGCTTTTTAATCCCAAGTACAGACGCAGGGTTACTCGCCGACGCCGTGGTATCAAACTAACTGTTAACGGCCAGCCCTTCGAAGAATGGGTCCAGTCCCAGTCGTAGTGCAGGCTTTGCACCTTGGTGCTCAATTTTAAAAATTTTTTTGACACCTCCGCCAAATATTTGTGCTATAGTATTTATGTGGCTCAACCCCACTGATTTCAACCCTCCTTCCGAGAATCCCCCTAGTACATAACTGGGGGGATTTCTCATGCTATGCTTTTAGTATGAATAAATACATTGCACCCCACATCACCGCCATCCTTACTGGAGCAGGCGCCGTGTTGTCCGTAGTACATCCAGGCTTTAAGATTCCTGTTGGAGTAGAGGGTCTTATTGCATCACTATGTTTGTTGGCTTCAACTCTTACAGAGGCTTTGCACTTTGTAAAGAAATCAACATTACAAAGCAACATTGCTTTAGCAACTCACCTAGCAACGCAGGTAGCAACTAACGTTAAAACCGATACTGCACCTGTAACACCAGCAACACCTGCTTAATGCACGGAGATGCTTTAGAGGTTTCTTTAAAAGAATGGTTGGAAGCCAACCTTCCTAAGTTCCTCAACGGCATCAACGCTGAATTGTTAGACGAACAAGAATGGGTTATGCCCATCATCGAGGATTACATCCTTGTGGTAGCCGTAAAGGACCTCAAGGATGACCTCGGTGGATTCTTTACTCTTGGAGACACAAACGCCAATGGTTATCGTATTAGAGGACTATTGCACGACGCATTGTATCGCTAGATGGCTGTAACACCAGTACAACGTAAAAAATATTTTGAAGCACGAGCAGCGGGATTTTCCATTGCTGAAAGCGCTCGTAAATCTAAGTTTTCAGAAGCCACTGCTTATAGAGTTGAAAAGGCTGCACAAAATTTACGAGTTAGTGAAGGCATTGATTCTTCAGCGACTAATTACCGTGAATTAAAAAAAGAAGCAAAACTTAGCGGCCCTAAAGATTACGACAATTTATGTGAAGAAGCAAAAACTGCATTAGAAGATTTTGGTTATTTTCGTATGCGTTATTTTGGTCGCATCTCTACCCCATGGCAAGAAGAAGCAGGTAAAGCACTTGTTGCGTTACTAGAATCGCCTGACAAAGAATACGTGGTTATGAACATGCCACCTGGTTCGGGTAAGACAACGCTGTTGCATGACATTACGTGTTGGGCTATTTGCCGTAACCGTGGTATTCGTCTTTTGACTGGTAGTGCGACTATGAGCCTTGCACAAAACAACTTACGTCGAGTTAAGCGTTCACTAGAACGTGTTATACCTGAAACTGCCGATGACATGTTAAAATCACGTGGACAAGCACTTGATGCCGAATCAACACTTGCTTTAGACTTTGGTAGATTTAAACCTTTGGAAAAAGAACAATGGACCAATCAAGCGTTTATTGTTATGCAACCAGAAGACCAGGGTTCTATTTCAGAAAAGGAGCCAACACTTAGTGCCTACGGTATGGATAGTGGTTTCATCGGAGGACGCTTCGATGGCTGTTTCTGGGACGACCTTGTGGACCCTCGCAAGGTGCGCTCTGCAGAACAACGAGAAGCAATGGAAGACTGGTACCAAGACGTTGCAGAAACTCGACTTGAACCTGCAGGTATGCTTGCTCTTATTGGTCAGCGTTTGGCTCCTGATGACCTTTATCGATTTGCTTTAGACATGGTACAACCTCTTGATGAGGAAGAAGAGGACAAACAAGATGAACTTACCGAAGAAGAACTTGCCCTACTTCGCAAAGACAAGAAGTACAAACACCTACTCTACCGTGCCCACTACGAAGATAGGTGTTCTCCGGAGAATCACAAACGGGGGGGCAATGCTTACCCCGTCGGTTGTTTGCTGGACCCTCGCCGTCTCCCTTGGCGAGAAATTTCTAACCTTATGTCCAACCGAGGGGAACGCTTTGCAGTTGTTTATCAACAAGAAGATTTGGCGCTGGATGAAGTATTGGTCCAAAACGAGTGGGTATATGGACATGGCACTAGCCCAGGCTGCATTGACAAAGACCGTGACCGTTGGGAATTGCCACCTGGTTTAAACACTCGTGATTGCATTGTTGTGGCTACGGCCGACCCTTCTCCTACAATGTATTGGTCTGTTCAATGTTGGGTTTATCACCCAGAATCTAACCAACGATTTTTAATGGACCTTATTCGTCAAAAAATGGAAGCCCCTGAGTTTCTGGATTACAACTACAATACCGGTGAATTTACTGGGGTTATGGAAGATTGGCAACGTCTAAGCGAAAGCCTTGGCATTCCAATTCAAGTTTGGATTGTGGAACAAAATGCCGCTCAAAGGTTCCTACTTCAATACGACCATTTTAAAAGATGGCGGCAACTTCGAAGTGTTGAGGTAATTCCCCATAACACAAATAGCAACAAATCAGACTCCAATTATGGTGTTACGACAATTTCACAGCATTGGAAGTTTGGTCGTGTAAGATTGATGGGTAAGGGTGAAGGAAAAGTTCGCTCCATGAGGTTGATTGATGAAGTGACCAGGTACCCCCACGGGCGTACCGATGACTGCGTTATGGCCGAATGGTTTTTTGAATGGAACCTACCCAACCTTTACGCACCGCAAAATAAAGCCGTTACAGCGTGGCGACCCAAATGGGTCAAAAATACCCAACTATCAAATCTGAGGTAATAGATGGCACTATCCCCTGACAACGACAAGGCCGCTGGCCAGATTGTCACTATGTATCAGGAGCGCCGTATGTCCCGCAGTGGGATGTTTCGACGTATGCAAGAAGTACGTGACCACTACAACGGTGACGTAATTGTTCCACTACCAGAATTAGACGAATCAGAAAAACCTGCTATTCCCAATTTGATTGCACAAGGTATTGATGCTTTTGCTATGCGAGTTGCGTCGGTTCTTCCAGACGTTCAATATCCTTCACTTCGCCCTGGTATCCAGGTTGCCGACAATCGTGCTCGTGACCGTCGCCTAGCCAACCTTGGTTGGTGGGACATGAACAAGATGGGAACTAAAGTTCGCCGTCGTAGTCGTCATTTAACTGCATACGGTATGTCTGCCGTATCACTTTCTCCAGTATCGCTTGACCCTAACGACAAACGTAAAATTCCACATTGGCGTGTACGTAACCCATTGCAGACATTCCCTGCACCAATGATTGACCCAGACAACATGGAACCAACCGATTGCATTTTTGCAGACCGTCGACCTCTTAGTTGGATGAAGGAAAATTACCCAAAACAAACATCTATTTTGTACCGTGGTGATAAATCTGACACTGACATGTTTGAAATTCTTGAATACTTAGACGAAGGGGAAACAGTACTTATTGCTATTGGTGCTGAAAAACCAAAGGCTCAAGCGTTCAGTACCGAAACCGGCAAAGGTGTTGCGTCGCACATAATTCTTGAACGTATTCCTAACCGTTCTGACATTTGCCCAGTTGTTATTGCTGGACGTATTACACTTGACCGTCTTCAGGGTCAGTTTGACCAAATGCTTGGTATGTACCAGCGTGAAGCCAAGTTAGACGCACTTAACACAATTGCAGTATTCCGCAACGTGTTCCCAGACGAATGGGTTGTATCTCCTGCTAACGCTCCTACCAGTCCTCGTGTAATTGTAGAGGCTGATGGAAAACAAGGCATTCGAGGTATTTTGGATAAAGGACAAATTCAAATTGTTCATCCACAGCAAACCCAAGATGCACCGATGGCACTGGACCGCCTTGAGCGAGCACAGCGCCTTACGGCTGGTATTCCTGCCGAATTTGGAGGCGAGTCAGGTTCTAACATTCGTACCGCCCGACGTGGCGCATCAGTCCTGTCCAGCGCAGTTGACATGCCACTCCAGGAATACCAGGAAATCTTTTCTAACTCTATGGAGTTGGAAAACATACGTGCTGTTCAAATTATGAAGTCATACTACGGTTCTAAACCTTCTATGTTCTTCATGGGTGGAGATGGCAAGGTTGTTAACGAAGATTACACACCTAATGAAACATTTGACACTACAGTTTCGTATGTTAAATATCCTATGCCTGGTTCAGACATTAACGCTATGGTTGTTTCAATTGGTCAGCGTGTAGGTATGGGCATCATGTCTAACGAGACAGCACGCACCATGGACCCTGCAATTGAAGACCCAGCGTTGGAAGCAGACCGTGTAGAAATTGAAGGATTGCGTAAAGCACTTCTTACCGGACTTGAACAACAGGCATCTCAAGGTCAACTAGACCCTTCTATTATTGCTCGTATTGCTAAAATGAAAGCACAACGTCACATGACGCTTGAAGATGCAGTTGACAAAATTCACAAAGAAATGCAAGAAGAACAAGCGGCCAAGGCTCAAGCAATGCAAGGACAAGCAGGACCGGAAGGTGCCCCTCAACCAGGTGCACCAGAAGTTCAACCTGGAATGGGTGTATCACCAGATAACCCAGTTCAAGGTGGTGCCCCGCAAGGCCAACCAAATATGCAAGAACTTCTTGCTTCATTACACGGTGGCGGTGCTCCAGGTGGGCAAGCCGCAGGTGGAATGGCACCAGCAGTTGCTCAGGCACCAGCACCAGCACCAGCAGGAGTTTAATACATGCCACGTAAAGGTAAAGGCGGAGAGCGCCAAGGAACACCAGGTACAGCGTACGGTAACCGTACAGATTTAAACATGCCTATTAGTACAGTTCCAGGACAAGACTACGGCAAGGCTGCTGTACAGCAAGCGGCACAACGTGCCGTTCCAATGGCTTCATCACCTTCCGCTTCTGCTCAACCTCAAGCATCTGCGGCTCCCATGCCACAACCAGGTTCGTTCCCGCATTTAGAGCCAACGCAACGACCTAATGAACCTGTAACTACAGGACTGCCATTTGGTCCTGGAGCGGGACCAGAAGCAATGGGACCATCTTACGCAAATTTAGGACAAATTCTTTCTGCTGCGGCAAGTAGCAGTGGAGCGTCTTCACTTGCCACAATGCTTGCTTCGTCTGCTAAATCTCTAGGTCTTTAATGCCTGAAAATCCAATATATTCAGAATCAGGTGGATTTCAAGATTCACGTGACCAACGTTTTATAGGTGAATCCGCACTTGGCTCAATGAAAGAACCAGTTGCTGCTTCATTAAAAAACATTGTTGAAAACAATCCTCATTTAACACAAGACCCTTCTTTGCTTGGTGGTTTTGCTCATCAAAACGGTCTTGATTCAACTCAAATTTCTAACGCTGTTCAATATCTAACAATGTATGGCGGTATCAAAGAACATGCTATTAATCAAGCGCAAAGCGACCCTAACGCATCTCACGGCCCTGGTTTTTGGAGTTCATTGTGGCACAGCACCGCAAGCATGTGGGACCATGCCGCAAACGCTACAAAAGATGTAGCAAATTTTTGGACCAACCCTAATAGTCTTCCTAACGCCGCAGAATCAATTGGCAAAGGTGTTCTTTCATTTGCAAAAGACACAGGAAAATTTGTTGAAGACATTAATAACCGAGTTGGTATGACTGGAGCAGAATTAGCAACTCTCGGTCTTTATGGACCTAAAGGTTGGAACACAAATTTTTCTGGTCTTGCTGACGCATTTGATACAACCAAAAATGTAATTGATACTGCTGGAAACATGGTTAACCCATGGAGTAGCGGCAACATCTTTATGCTTATGTCTCACAACATGGCATTTTATAACTCGCTTGCTAAACGTTACGGTTGGGGATACGCAATTGGTTATGCTGCCCCTGCACTTGCCGCAGGGTTTGCAACTGATGGTGCTTTTAGCGCAGCAGACGTAGGTGCAACAGCAGCAGAAGACGCAGCAATGGTGCAAAGTGCTGGAGAAGCATTCCGAGCCGGACGCACTTTATCTGAAGAAGACCAAGCAGCCGTAAGAGCCGCTGCATCACGTCAAATGGCACGTATGAAACAAGATGCTGCTCAAGAGGTTGCACAGGGACAACGTGCTGGTCGTGTCGCTCAATTAAGTCGTTCAATGCGTGCAACTGCTAAAACTCTTGAATACGCTACAAAACCATTAGGCGGAGTTATACGTGTTGCTAAAGCCATTGGCAAACCAATGACTGACGTAAAACTTAATACCATGTACGCCATTACTCAAGCAACTGCTCAAAAGAATCCTGCACTTGCTGCAATTTGGAATGACCCTAACGTTCGTAACGGTGTTGCAATTGACCAATACGGGCACCCTATGGGAACTAACGGTCAAATGATTGCTTCATACTTTGGTATAGACAAAGGCAACATGTTTTTTTCGCCTGTATCTGGGTTAACAGATTTTTACACTAAATGGCTTGGAACAGACCCATTAGGTGCATACGGAAAAGTTTTAGGACAATCACGTTCTTTTGGTGGTTTTACTGGTCGCCTAGGCGCTTGGTTTGGTGGACTTGGTATTCGTGGAGCAGACAGCATTGATATTGCCGCTTCTCAATACCGTCGTGTACGTAAAGCATTTGAATACATGGCCACACACAGCGCCAATGAAATTGCAGACACTTTTAGAAACACTTACATTGATGACGCCAAAAAAGGAATTAAGGCTAGCGATATTATTTCTCAATTAGGTGAGGCAAAAAGCGTTGAAGAAGTAATGCAGATTCACCGTGACATTGCTGAAAGCGTTGCCATGACCAAAAGCATGGTGCCAACACTTAGCATGTATGAAGTTACTAAAGCCGCACTTAAGGGTAAATTAAGTAGTTTTGGAACTGCGGGAAACCTACTTGGAGTTGACGGAAAGTTTTTGGAACAAATTTCTAGTGATGCAGAAATTTTAAAAGACACTGGCGGAATTCCAATAAAGCCACAAACAGAACTTAATTATGCTGACAATAATCTCGCTACTCGTTCTTTGAATTCATTTGCTCGTTGGCTAGAAACACGATTTACTCGTAGTCAAATGTACATTGATGAACTTACTAATAAGGTTGAAAACTCAGTAATTCGTCCAGGTAGCGTTAACGCTATTCCTGCCATAATGGATTTTCTACGTGCGTCATTACTTCCTGAAAACGTTGTTAAAAGTGTAGGGGATTTGCTTCTTCAAACAAAAAACCCACATGATTACATAAGCGTTTATCGTCACGCTATGTATCACGCTGTTATGCGCCGTGCTACCGCAGGTTTGAATCACGATGAATTGGCTACATTTATTGGTACTTCTTCTGACCACATTTGGAACGAAGTTGTAAAAATGACCGGTCTTGACGGTGGTGGCGCTGTAGGTCTTTATGCCGCTGGTATTAACGGTGCAGACATTTCTGCAGTTGTTCATGCCGAATCTGGCATTGAAGCATACGCAGGTATTGGAATGAACCACTTAGGAGAACTTCGTTTTCCACGAACCGCTGAACTTCGTGGTCTTGCTGCCAAAGTACGTGGCGTTTCACTTGATTTTGCAAAAACAGAATCTGCAAAATTTTCACGCACGCAAGACATGACTATTAAACAATTACAGACGGTTGTTGATTTTCATAATCCAAGGCTTGCTGGATTAGACAATCAATTAGAACGTATTGGAAAAGTTAGCACTGGTTCACTTGAATCACAAGGACCTAAAATTTCTGAAGGTGCTCAATACATAACTGAACAAGCAAATAAATTTAAAGATGCTGGCGGAACTATTGAACAATATCAAGGGGGTGGGACAACACCAGAACAATTGTCAAAATTAGAAAAAGATTTTGCTCCTCTTAAAGCACAAGAAGAAAGTATAAAAAAAGCAGGAATTCCAAAAGACGAAAAAGGTCAACGTGATTGGCGTCGAATTGGTGTAACCAATGCTGGTTTTCAACTTCATCGTGATAGCGGTTTGCATTTACTTGTAGCAAGAAATGCAGAAGGAAAAGTTATTGGCTCTTTGTCTTTTTATCTTACTGGTTCTGTACATGTTCAAACAATAGGTTCTTTGGAATCTGGTGCTGGTCCAGCCTTGGAACAAGAATTAGCAAGACTTGTTGACAATCAACTTGGCGGTTTAAAAACTAAATATGATGTTGAATTTGGTTCATGGCCGTACCACGAAGCAACCGGTAAAAAAATTACAAATACCTACAAAGGTGAAATAACACAAGCAGAATGGTCTGCTGAACAAATTAAAGAAATTGCTAACCCGCCAGAAAACAAAGCAATTACTGGTTACAACAAAGCAAAAAACGACATTCAGCAAATTGTTAAAGAAGCACACACAAATCCTGATTTGATTGATTCACAACGTTTTACAACTGCTTACGATGCTTTGCGAGTAGAAAAAGCAAATCTTCAACGTTCTATAAACGCATTGTCCGAAGTTATTCAAATTAGCAAAGCAAGAGTTGGCGAAGAAGTTTATGCTCAGGCTGTTGATGAAATTATGGCAACGTATCCAAACATTAACGTTAATACTGCCCCTGATGTTCTTTCTGGTTTAAAGGGTCAAATAACTGCTTACGAAGATGCACTTCGTCAAATGGAAGTTCGTATGACATCACCTGCTCGCCCTATAGAAGAAGTTCGTAAAAATGCACAAGAATACGTTAAGGCAA
>Ga0007835_1000152_pt1 | contig 9478 bp, 10 predicted proteins | sample CryBogCBE28Sep08_FD_54985 | JGI IMG/M metagenome (GOLD analysis project Ga0007835, IMG submission 54985) | Freshwater microbial communities from Crystal Bog, Wisconsin, USA - CBE28Sep08 | ecosystem: Environmental > Aquatic > Freshwater > Lake | place: Crystal Bog, Wisconsin, USA | collected...
GTAGACGAAGTGGCGAAGGGCGTGCTCGAAGCACTCAAGCGAGTCTCAATTTCATCGCCCATTGTTTTACGCCTGGACGGCACAAACGCAGTCGAGGGCCGAGCAATTTTGGCTCCGCACGTCAGTGACACTTTGATTACCGAACCCACCATGCTCGACGCAGCGCGTCGCGCCGTTGAACTAGCGAATTCCTAAGGAACGAAGATGGCAATTTTTGTAGATGAGAACACGAAAGTAATTGTTCAGGGCTTGACCGGTGGGCAGGGTCGTTTTCACGGTCTGCGTAACCGAGATTACGGAACAAAAATCGTTGGTGGAGTTACCCCCGGTAAGGGCGGAGAAGATGTCGAAGGAATTCCAATCTTCAATTCAGTCAAAGAGGCGGTAGCGGCTACTGGAGCTACGGCTTCATTCATCGTGGTGCCCCCAAAGTTTGCTCCCGGGGCAATCATTGAAGCCGCCGAGGGTGGCATCACCTTCATTGTCTGCATTACGGAAGGAATTCCGGCGCACGACGAGGCCATCACCTACAACCGACTCGTGGAGGAATTTCCTCATGTGCGACTTCTCGGACCGAACTGCCCAGGCATCATCAGCCCCGGCAAGTGCAACATTGGTATCACCGCCGGTGACATTGCGCTCCCCGGTGGACCGGTAGGTATCGTTTCACGGTCGGGTACGTTGACCTATCAGGCACTGCACGAACTTTCCCAACAAGGAATTGGCCAGACNACCTGCGTTGGTATTGGTGGAGACCCAGTGCCGGGAACGAACTTCATTGACTGCCTCGCCGCATTCGAAGCTGATCCGGAAACAAAGGCCGTCATGATGATCGGTGAAATTGGTGGATCAGAAGAAGAGCGGGCCGCTGAGTGGATCAAAGCCAACATGACTAAGCCAGTCGTTTCGTATATTGCGGGCGTGACCGCACCAGCGGGACGAAAGATGGGTCACGCTGGCGCAATCATCTCAGGCTCGAAGGGCACGGCCCAAGCCAAGATGGACGCCCTCGCCGCAGCGGGGGTTCACGTTTGCTTGAACCCAACTGAAGCGGGCGAAAAAATGGTNGAGATAGTCAGAGGNCTTTAAGNTCTTGNCTTCAGTAAATATTCGAACTGGTTGGTGACATGAGCGCGGAAATTCTTGACGGCGCCAAAGTGGCGGGCAGAATCAACATGGAGACGGGTGATCGAGTTGCCCGCCTGCATTCAGCTGGTCGTGTCGCGGGACTCGGAACAATTCTGGTGGGCGACAATCCCGCTAGTGCTCGCTACGTAGCGATGAAGCACGCCGACTGTGACGAGTTGGGAATTGTGTCATTTCATGAGCACCTCAGCGGAACAGTTACTCAAGCTGAAGTGGAAGCAGTTATCGATCGAATGAATGCTGACCCGAAGATCCACGGCATCTTGGTACAACTTCCGTTGCCCGAAGGTATGAATCAAGAAGAGGTGCTCTTACGAATTCAACCCGAAAAAGATGTGGATGGTCTTCACCCGCTGAACTTGGGCAAGTTAGTAATGGGCGAACCCGGCCCGCTACCGTGCACCCCAGCGGGCATTGTCGAGTTGTTGATGGCCCACAAGGTTCCAGTCGAAGGCCAGCACGTTGTCATTATTGGTCGAGGCCTTACCGTTGGCCGACCACTGGCTCTCCTGTTGGCCCTTCCTCGACGTGGCTGTAATGCGGCAGTTACTGTCGTGCACCGCGGGGTAGAAAACTTTTCTGAAATTCTCCGTAGCGCTGACGTCATTGTTAGTGCTGCCGGTTCGCCAGGCCTAGTAACGCCTGAAATGGTTAAACCTGGAGCCGCCGTTGTCGGCGCTGGCACGAGCTTCGCCGATGGCCGATTGCTCAGTGACATTGCCGATGGTGTGGAAAACTTGGCAAGTTGGATTACCCCTCGAATTGGTGGGGTTGGCCCGATGACTCGTGCGATGCTTATGCGCAACACGGTCCTAGCAGCAGAAAAGGTGCGATGAGTACTACAGATAACAAAGGTCGCGAATACGACGAACGCCCNTGGGGGAGTTTCACCGTCCTCGACGACGAGATGTCCGATCACAAGGTCAAGCGCATCGTGGTAGCCCCNGGCAAGCGCTTGAGCTACCANAAGCACTCCAAGCGCGCTGAGCACTGGTTCATTGTCTCCGGTACCGCCACNGTCATCTTGGACGGACAAGAGTTAACTCGTCAGCCTGGCGAGGGNGTNGACATTGGANTGGGCGTCGCGCACCGTTGCGANAATCGTGGCACTGANCCCGTTGTATTTATTGAGGTGCAAACCGGAACTTATTTTGGCGAAGATGACATTGTTCGCCTCGAAGACGATTTCGGTCGAGCCAACTAATTTCTCGTGAGAATTGATGCTTTGCTCCAATCGGGGCTAACTCGGTCATTTGAGTTCTTCCCGCCAAAGAGTGAAGCGGAATCGGCCACTCTGGACGAAACAATTTCGAATCTCGAACCGCTCGAGCCATCCTTCGTCTCGGTCACGTATCGGGGCGGAGATGAATCGCGTCAGCGAACCTACAATCTGGTTTCACGTATCGAGCGGGATCACAACATCACTGCCATGGCCCACATGATTTGTGTCGGTCACAAACAAGATGAGGTCGCTCGCATCTTGCACAACTATTCCGAGGCTGGCGTTGAAAACATCATGGCACTCGGAGGCGACATCCCCGTCGGTGAAGATTCGTCATCGGACTTCACTTACGCCATCGATTTAGTGAATGAAATTCGTCACGCGGGTTCTTTCGCAGTCGGAGTGGCAGCACACCCTCTGGGTCATCCAAAGAGTCCGACGTTAGATTCAGACAGAGAGTTTCTGGCGCTCAAGCTCGAGCTCGCGGACTTTGCGGTCACTCAATTCTTTTTTCAAGTGGACGAGTGGAAGGCTTTGGTTAATGACCTGGCTGACCGAAATTGCCACAAACCAGTTCTGCCGGGCATCATGCCCGTTACCAGCCTCAGTTCGATTCCTTCAATGGCTCGAATGGGTTCGGCCGTCCCGCCGGAATTGATCGCCCGACTCGAAGCGGCGCACGAAAGTGGTGGNCCCGAAGCTGTCCGGGAGGCTGGAATCAGTGCCGCCGTGGAGTTGTGCCGGGATCTGCTCGCCGAACACGCTCCGGGGCTTCACTTCTATACCCTTAACCGTTCTACGGCGACTCGGGAAATTCACGACGCAATCTTCAACTAAGTAAGCCCGAAAAATCAGGGGTTACTTAGGCGTAAGATAGGCGCATGGCTGAAAAAATCACAATGAGCGCCGATGGCGTACTCACCGTTCCCGACAACCCAATCATCCCTTTCATTGAAGGTGACGGAACGGGTGTGGACATCTGGCCCGCCGCCAAGCTCGTCCTTGACGCGGCCGCGAAAAAGCACGGCAAGACCATTGAGTGGAAGGAAGTTCTCGCTGGCGAGAAGGCCTTCAACGAAACCGGAGACTGGCTCCCCGAGCAAACCATCATCGACTTCCGTGAGTATCTCATCGGAATTAAGGGCCCACTCACCACTCCAATTGGTGGGGGATTCCGTTCGCTGAACGTCGCGCTTCGCCAAATTCTTGATCTCTACGTCTGCCTAAGACCTGTTCGTTGGTTCCAGGGTGTTCCTTCGCCNGTCAAGCACCCAGAACTCGTGGACATGGTGATCTTCCGCGAGAACACCGAAGACGTCTACGCCGGCCTCGAAGTTGAAGCCGGCACACCCGCCGCTGAAAAACTTCGTTCATTTTTGAAAGATGAGTACAACTGGGATATTCGCGAGATGAGCGGAATTGGTATCAAGCCAATTTCGAAGGAAGGTTCGGAGCGTTTGATTCGCGCCTCAATTGAATACGCATTGCACCACAAGAAGGAATCAGTCACGATGGTGCACAAGGGCAACATTCAGAAGTTCACTGAAGGGGCCTTCATGAAGTGGGGCTACCAACTCGTGAAAGACGAATACGCTGACCGAGCTGTTGGCTGGGATGACTGTGGCGGAAAGCCCAACGGCAAGTTGTTGGTCAAGGATGCTATTGCTGACATCACCTTGCAGCAGGTCCTTACTCGTCCAGCCGAGTTCGACGTCATCGCCACCATGAACCTGAATGGTGACTACCTCTCTGACGCTCTTGCGGCACAGGTTGGTGGAATTGGAATCGCCCCCGGTGCCAACATCAACTACATAACCGGACACGGCATCTTCGAAGCCACTCACGGCACGGCGCCCAAGTACGCCGGNCANGACAAGGTCAANCCTGGTTCAGTCCTCTTGAGTGGCGTTTTGATGTTCGAGCACCTCGGCTGGACCGAAGCGGCCGCGGACATTGTTCGCGCGCTCGAAGCCACNATTGCGGACAAGGTCGTTACCTACGACTTCGCTCGCCTGATGGATGGTGCCACCGAAGTGAAGTGTTCTGAGTTCGCGTCAGCGATTGTTGACCGTCTCTAAAGAAAGGCAAGTTATGAATACCCCTATTAACGTCACCGTTACTGGTGCAGCTGGCCAAATTGGCTATTCACTTTTGTTCCGCATTGCGTCGGGCGCGCTCTTTGGGCCAAACCAACCAGTAGCCCTGCGCTTGCTCGAAATTGAGCCAGCGATGAAGGCCCTCGAGGGTGTTGTCATGGAACTTGATGACTGCGCATTTCCGCTGCTTTCGGGCATTGAGGCCACCAGTGACTTGGCCACTGCGTTCAATGGCACCAACTGGTCGCTGNTGGTTGGATCTATCCCACGCAAGGCNGGNATGGAACGNGGTGACCTTCTAAACGTTAACGGTGGAATTTTTAAGCCCCANGGTCGTGCAATCGCCGAGAACGCCGCCAGCGATGTTCGCGTATTGGTCGTGGGCAACCCTTGCAACACGAACTGCTTGATTGCACGTTCGAACGCACCCGAAGTTCCCGCTGATCGCTGGTTCGCTATGACGCGCCTGGACCAGAACCGCGCAGAAACTCAGATCGCCAAGAAGGCTGGTGTACCCGTTTCGGGAGTCAAGAATCTCGCTATCTGGGGCAACCACTCCGCTACCCAGTTCCCGGACTTTGCGAATGCCACCGTCGACGGCAAGGCCGTGACCGCTGCCATCAGCGACCACGCTTGGTTGCAGGGTGAGTTCATCACGACCGTCCAAAAGCGTGGCGCAGCGATTATTGAAGCTCGTGGTGCCAGTTCAGCTGCCTCGGCCGCTAACGCTGCCATTGACACGGTCGTGAGCTTGGTCAATCCAACCGCCGCTGATGACTGCGCTTCGGTAGCGGTGACGAGTTCAGGTGAGTATGGAGTACCAGAAGGTCTAACTTTCGGATTCCCCGTGAGTGCCGACGGTAAGGGTGGCTGGAAGGTCAAAGAGGGTTTCGAAATTGATTCCTTTGCAGCTGAGCGAATCAAAATCACGACCGACGAACTCATCGCCGAGCGTGACGAAGTTCGCGCCCTAGGGCTTATTTAATTCGTCTTAATCAAGAGACGAAATTGCAACAGCTCTCACGGGACCGCCATCGCTGGCACCCATGTTTAGAGGCAGTAACGAAATAAATGGTGTGGCGTTGGTGAGGCTCGCGAAGTTAGTGAAGTTCTCACCAATGACGCCATCGGCGCGACTCCACAAATAGTGGTTATCCAGTTTCGCGTCCGCTGAATTTTCTGGAGTCATATCGAGCGAGAGAAAGTCGAGCGCGATGGTGCGCACACCTCTCTCTAAGAGGTACTCGAGACTTTCGAGAGTTGGATACGGGTGGGCCAAATATTCCGATGACCCGAAGTGCTTGGACCAGTCAGTTCTTATGAGCACAATCGAGCCAGCGTCGTAGTTCTGTTGCGTGAATCGCTCGTGGGGAATAGGGGACCTCGGAGCTAGTCCGGTGGCATCAACCAGAACCCATGGTCCAATGAATCGTTGCAGGGGAATCTGGTCAAGTGTGGCTAACTCATTAAGAACGTGAAAGGGCGAGTCAATGTGCGTTCCCGACTGAGAGCCCATGTGAACTGACAAAACATTGACCCAATCAGTTTCGGCGTGGAGGATTGGTTCAATAACCACTTGTGGGTCGCCTGGATACACCTGCATCCCAGTGTGAAGGGGGTGGGAAAGATCAACGATTTCCAATGTGACACTTCCTATGAAAAACTGCACAAATTGTTGACACCATTTACTAAGTGGTTATCAATTAACTTTGAGCCTAGAGCAAGTGCTCAGCAGTACATCCATTTAGGGGGAAGCATGGCAAAGCAAGGCGGCCTGGGCGAGATCGAATCTCGTCACATTGATTACATTCCGCTCAGCGAACGTAAGGGAAAGATCTGGCGTCAGGGACCATTCTGGTTCTTGGGTAACTTCCAGCCCTTTACCGTTGCGATTGGACTAACGGCACCACTAGTAGGTGTCAACATGATTTGGGCGACAGTTGCAGCCGTTTTGGGTGTGCTGTTTGGAACCATATTTATGGCAGCTCACGCCGCTCAGGGTCCTCGCTTGGGCATGCCCCAGATGATCCAGTCACGCGCCCAATTCGGGTACGTCGGTGTAATTGTGCCACTGCTGGCCTCGACCTTTACCTTCGCTGCATTCTTGGTCGTCGACACGGTCATTTTGAAGGTCGGTATTAACAGCCTGTTCGGTTGGAACATGAACTGGACGGCGGTCGGCCTGATGGTCTTGACCGTTCTAATCGCTATTTACGGTCACGACTGGATCCACCGCGTCTTCATAGTCTTGTTCTGGGCGTCATTGCCATTCTGGATTTTGACCACTATTGGCATGGCTACCGGTCACGCTGGTGTTAACCACATCGTTCCTCACCTTGGCTTCAACTGGGCGGGCTTCTTCGTGATGTTCACCCTGGCTGCGTCGTACAACATCACCTACGCACCATACGTATCGGACTACACCCGCTACTTGCCAAACAACACCTCGCAAGCTGGCCTCATTTGGTCGGTCTTCCTCGGTGGCTCGCTGTCACCAATCTGGCTCATCCCAATGGGCTCCTGGCTGGGCATCTACCTCGGTGTTGGTGACTCGTTGAGTGGTCTGCACAATGCCGGAAACCACTTCATTGGTGGCACTGGAACAGCTCTGGTGGTTCTCTCCACCTTGGCCCTGGTGGCCACGATGGGTATGGGTGCTTACTCAGGCATGCTTTCGATTGTTACGGCCTTGGACTCATTCCGTCCCGTTAAGACCGGTGCTAGTGCCCGTGTAATCACAATCCTTGTCCTTGGNGCCGTTTCGCTCTACTTCGGTATCGCGATTTCNACTCCAAGCCAAGCTGTCTACAACGCGTTGACCATCATGCTGTACGTTCTGTCTCCATGGACCGCAATTAACTTGATGGACTTCTACTTTGTTCGCAAGGAAAAGTTCGCCATTACTGACATGTTCCGAGCCGATGGCGTGTACGGACGTTGGGGTCGGAACGGGCTTCTGGTGTACTTCATTGGAGTCGCGGTTGAGGTTCCCTTTATGTACTTGCCAAACTTGTACACCTCATGGGGCGCCACCCAGTTGCAACTCGTTGACATCTCATGGGTGATTGGTCTCATTGTTTCTGGAGTCCTGTACCTTGTTCTCTCGCGCAACATTGACCGCGCCGCAGAGACCAAGGCCATTGCAGCCTCAGAGGCAACTCTCGCTCANAACGAGGAAGTCCGATAAGTACCGTCGACGACGTGAAGGCGGCAGCTGCCGCGGTGGTTGCCGCCTTCGCACGTCACGATCGTGACGCCTATTTCGACACCTTCGCACCCGAGTGCACCTTCCTCTTTTACAACGCACCGGCCTTCTTGGAGAACCGGGCGGCTTACGAGGCGGAATGGGATGCCTGGACCAAAGAGGGCTTCCACGTGCTGGGATGTGAGTCCATTGGTGGGCAGGTGACGATGGCGAGCGATACGGTCGGAATCTTCACCCACACGGTCCGGACCACACTTGCCGAAGGTGACGGTTCGATTGTCACTGGCGAGCGCGAAACAATTGTCTTCGCATTGCGTGAAGGTCGTTGGCTAGGAGTTCACGAACACTTGAGTCCAGACCCGACCTACACTGCTGAGTGATGACATCACCAATTTCTGCGATTGCCGCAGCAGTTCGAAGAAAAAAAGTAAGCGCTAGCGAAGTTGCTGAAGAGGCCATTCGCCGGATATCCGCAACGAATTCCACACTNAACTATCTCTCCGATGAGTACTTCGAGGACGGCCGACGAGANGCTCCAAATGTCCCGCTAGGCCCTTTAGCGGGAGTTCCGCTCTTGGTCAAAGACCTCGAAGACCGAAAGGGTTGGCCAACTCGTAAAGGCTCGTTGCTGTACAAAGACGCTAAGCCAGCTTCTAGTAACAGCCCAAGCGTTCAGCGACTGCTGGACGCTGGATGCGTGGCACTGGGTAAGAGCACTTTGCCCGAATTTGCAATTGAAGGTTTTACCGCTAATCGTCAGTCGGGCGTAACGAAAAACCCTTGGAATTTGGAGTATTCACCCGGTGGATCATCGGGCGGGTCTTCTGCCGCCGTGAGCGCCGGGGCAGTAGGTATCGGGACCGCTACCGATGGCGGCGGCTCAGTTCGCATCCCGGCTTCGCTTTGTGGTTTGGTGGGCTTAAAGCCAACCAATGGATTGATTGGGCGTTGGCCAGCACATGACTGGATTGACTGTTCAACCGATGGCGTCTTTACTACGACCGTTGAAGACTTAGAACTCGTACTAGGGGTTCAAGCCGGCCCGATACCGGGTGACCCCAACGCACTTTCTCCAGCCGCTATTTCTGACACACTGCGGGTGCGAAAGCCCGAGACTTTGAACTTTATTGCTGCCACTAGGACCTCTGATCTTGGACCCCTACCTAGCGATGTCGAGAGAGAATTTCGCTCGGCCGTTTCGCAGATGGAAGAACTCTTTGGGGTGACTTCGAGTTGGAAGAACCCGGGAACCTTTACTCCCGCAGGGGATCCAGATCTCGACTGGTTCACGATCTGTTCGACTGAGCACATGTTCCGGGTGGGCCGGCAAACGCTCTTGGATAATTGGAGCGAGTTAGACATTGCTTCTCAGACCTTCATGGAACAAGGTCTCAGCACAAGTGTTGATGAATATATGGCTGCTCGAATCCGACGATTCGATTATGTCCGTAATTTCGACGAGCTTTTGGGCACCAACACTTTTCTNCTCACGCCCGCGGTCGCTGCAGCGGGTTGGCTGGCAGATGGGCGCGTAACGGANGATGCGCCCGTCGGACAGCTCCCACCAGAGGTGTATTCCACGGCCGTACAGAACATTGTGGGGCTCCCCGCCATCTCTTTACCAGCGGGAATGCTCGACTGTGGTGTTCCATTCGGCATTCAAATCACTGGGCCACGTTGGAGCGACGGCCAGTTACTAGCATTGGCTCGTGAGTGGGAAGCCCGGTTCCCATGGCCACTAACCGCACCCGGCTATGAACCGCTTGATTCATTTTTGAAATAGGAGAAACATGTCACGCGAAGATACCC
>Ga0007835_1000154_pt1 | contig 9445 bp, 9 predicted proteins | sample CryBogCBE28Sep08_FD_54985 | JGI IMG/M metagenome (GOLD analysis project Ga0007835, IMG submission 54985) | Freshwater microbial communities from Crystal Bog, Wisconsin, USA - CBE28Sep08 | ecosystem: Environmental > Aquatic > Freshwater > Lake | place: Crystal Bog, Wisconsin, USA | collected...
CTGGAGACCCCACTCGTGCCGGCTTTCTTTCCATGGAAATACTCTGGGGAGCATCAACAAGCAGAGCAGCAAATATTTCCGCTTACAAAAAGAAACATAATCTTTAAGACCCTCCGTCATACTTTTTAGACAGTTCCTGGAATTGTGTAAAAAGGATATTCTTATTGGTTGTGGATGTCTTTAGAACACGAAGTCGGCAGACCCACGAGAGGCCATCCAAGAGCAGTTNAGCACATACTCCACNTGGCACACAAAGTTCTGAGAAGCCACAGGCATCACACCGGTCAAGTTCAGAACACTGTTCATTACTGGCACACCGTGCATCAGAGCCACCTCCTGAGAATCGCCACGAGTGTGGGGCTGTGCCAAGTTAATCTCCACCCACTGAGAAGCCATAGGCACTGCCGTAAATGCCCCAGGAGCAGCACCAGGAGCCTGAAGGGCAGAGTAGGTCAGAACGGGTGGCTGTCTCCTACGCAGAAGGTTAGTCAGTAGCCAAGAACCGTTACTGCTGTCCATGTAGATCAGACCGTTAATGGCAAAGGTCAGCTGACTAGGGGCAATCCACAGAGACTGTTCTACAATGCTGCCAGGACCACTCGTGTTAGAAGGGTTAGTAAACCACACACGCAGCATCTTAAGGTCACCAGCCTTACAACCGGTCAGAGACAACTGAAAAGAACCATTCGCACCAGATGTAAAAGGAAACTGAACCTCCTCCTGAGTCCAGCCCTCGCACAGAGGAATAGTCAGAGCGTGCTTACTCATGTCAAATCGGCGTGCCACGAGGTCACCGGCATCTTGCATAGTCACCTGAGTCCAGTTAATCACGGCAGAAGCCAGAGAAGTAGGCACAGCGTCAGGGGCAGTGCCGGCCACAGTCACGGCAGTAACGACCTGCTTGAAGTCCTGAAGGTCAATCTGAATCTGAATAGGGGCAGTCAGAACATCAGAAGGAAAGGGCAGAGCGCCGCCAGATAGAGCGGGGCTGCTGTGAGGCAGACGGAGATACACATAGGCAGTTCTCTTACCAGCATCCGCCCAGTCATTGATGTCCAGGAGTGCCTGACCGCCCAAGAAGAACAGCTGCTGCTTCTTGCCACTGTCCTCGCACAGAGACACAGACTGTAGTAAGTTCTGGTCACCACTGATGTAGTAGAGCTGAGAGCTGCCATACCTGTAACCAATCCTACGGATCATCTGATAACCCCAGCCCTCTGGCAGAGCCAGACCCTGGCCACCATTGCCAGCAGGCTGAGGAAGCTGTAGAGTTAGAATCACCTCCGCAAGACCCTCGTTAGGGTTGAATGTCACCGTAGAAGAAGACCCACTGTTTAGAGAAGGCAAGTTAATGAAAAAACGATTATCAGTCGTTGTGGCGTGCATCTGCTTCTCGCTGTTTTCAGAAGTGGCATAGTAAGTATCCACAGACATCCCAGGGCGAATGCTTGTCTGAACATTCATCGCAGCCTCGTATTGTGCCATTCTATATATTTAGTGATTTCATTTTATTTTCGGCTTATTATTAAAAATAGACTGTTTCCGGAATCAATCCACCTATCCTAATTTAAATCGTCTGTATATAAAATCGCCATTTAAAATATAATGCCAGAAGTGAATCTTGACCGTGCCGGACCCGTAAACGACAACGCCGCAGCACTAAAAAAACGGGCTTCTCAGAGTGGCGGTAAAAAGGGTGGCATGGCACACGGAAAAGGCCAGGGTGTCCCTCAACAGGGAAAACCTTCTATGGCACCGGAAGCAACCTCTTTACCAGGTTCTTTAGGCATCCTTGACCTCGCCCACCACCACGGATCAAAGCACCACGCAACCATCGGCGGAATCCTTAACAACACCACGACCGGTAATGACTTGAGAAACTTTAAACTATTGTCTGGTGTCTTAGACCTATGTGACCATGGCAGGAAGGGTGATGGACCCCTTCACAATGTGACAGGTCATGATGCCACCGCCAGAAACGCCGGATTCCGCCCAATCCCCGGAAGCCCCTTCCGTTAATTGTTCATCTCTTCAGCCACGAGAGCAGCTATCTTATCACGGAAGTATTCTAAAACTTGTGCCTTAGCCGGTTTCTCAGATATTAATGTTTCTAAAGTTAATTCACCAAAAGGAGCCTCTCCGGATGCCGTCCCATGTTTAGATTTATACTGTTTCTTTTTATCTTTCTTGACTGACTGCTTATCTTCAGCTTGGTGAACCAGTTGTGCCTGAGACCGTAAAAAATCATTTAGGAACTTGTTCTGAAACATCTATATAGACTACAGATTTTTTTGTAGTCTATATAATTAGAGAATGGCATCTGTTCCTAAGATTGACCCTGTGAGTGTTGGAATCCCCATGAGACGACTTGATACGATAGAAGTCCCCGAGAATAAGTGTATGTCCTTCGGTCTTGTTGGATCAACAAGGTCGGGCAAGACCGTCGCCCTATTATATATCTGGAATACTTGGTTCAGAGAATCACATATCGGCATCATGGCAACCGGTTCTACCCAGGCAGAAATCTACAAACCCCTTCAGAAATCTACAGCCATCAGCCCCTACTTTTTCCAAGATGTCATCAAGGAGACCATGATACTAAACCAAAAGACAAGCAACAAATATAAGTTTCTACATATCTTTGATGACATGTTAGATGGTAAGAATTCTAAAGCCCTTTCCAAGCTTCTATGTATCGGCAGAAATAACGGCATGTCAACCATCATCTCCGCACAAGAACTGACTATCCTAAACGCTGTCGGAAGAACAAATCTAAATTATATGCTGCTGTTCCGTCTCAATAGCATGATGGCTGTTGAGAAGGTCGTTAAAAACTATTTGACTCATATCCTGCCCGGTAAGAATCTAGACGAGAAGTGTAAGATGTATGTTTCTTTGACTCAGGAGCATTACTGCTTCGTCTGTGATTTCTTAGCCAACGAGGTATTTATAACCAAGATTGATTTATCCGAAGTCCCAGGACAATAAATGAAATATCTGATAAATAAAAAATGAAAAGTATAAGTATAATGTCAAGTGGAATCGCTTCTTATTCCGTAAGTGCCACAAACTACGGCCGCAACTCTGGCGATGCCTACTACGCACTAAGTGGTCAGAGTTCTCAGGGCGCTGTAACCTCTGTGAATGGAACTGCCAACCAAGTCACGGCTACTACTGCCAGTGGTGTCGTGACTGTCGGTCTTGCCGCCCCTTCTCCTGCCCCTATCGCCGGTTCTTACAGTAACACCAACATCACTGTAGATGCCCTGGGTCGTGTGACTGCCGCCTCTAATGGCAGCAGCACCGGTGGCGTGGCTTCTTTTCAGACTTTGACTGGTGCTGTGTCTCTTACTTCTACTGACAACAGTGTTACTATTACTACTCCTAATACTTCTAATGTGAATCTCTCCGTGCTTCCTGCTGCCGTAACAGCCACCTTCTTCACGGATGACTTGGCCGCCAACACAAATGTTCAATATGACTATGCCTCACTCGCTAAGACTAACGCAACGGGAACAGCATACTTCGCCCTTCAGAATCCTGGTGCTGCTCCTGCTGTGCACGGATTTCTTGGCGCACGGGGCGGAACTGGACCAGGAGACCAACCTGTCATTACTCTGGCTGCCGGTGTTCTATATGCCATCAGTATTAGTGGTGCTGGTTTACAATACAGCCCTGGAACAGCTGATGGACCTCTGTTGGGTATAGATCTATACGCTTATACTGGACCTATTCAACCTACTCCTGCCGCTGGTGATGCCGGTTCTTATTTAATGTGGCAGTCAGGCCAATTTGCCGCCAATGATGTTGTGCCTATTGAGACTGCCACCATTTTAGTTGTTGGTTCTGGAAATCCTCTCTATTTGGGCTTCCAATACGAAGGCACTGCTGGGCTTAACGCCCTTGCCACTGTAGCACTAAACAGCAGAGGTTCTGCTTGGATTGAGACCCTAGGTGCTTACCCTTAAGCCATATCTTTTTTATAGGTAAGATATATAATATTTTACATATATAGATGCCTCTTTTCACCCCGCCCCCTCAAGATTTCTCGTCAAGAGGTAAAGCCATCCCTCCTCCTAATCTGGCAGGAAGAACACCTCCTTTAGCACCTCCACCCGCCGTAGGAAGTTCCACATTTAATTATAATAAGCCTCCAACAATACCGGTCTTTAATCCCACGACCGCAGCCGCCCCTCCACTTGTGTTAAAGGAGATTATTCAACCTCAGTCTAACTCTACCCCCATCCCAACATCTCAGTTCAGTCCTAATGTTGAGACTTTCCCAACCTCTGGGAATTCTTATTTCATCACTGGATCACAGATTCAGGCAGACATCGCCGGATGGTCTCAGTATCCCGCCGAGACAGACCTCTCCATGAACGGCCACAATATCACAAATGTATCAACACTTATCACAGAATCTACTTTCACAACAACACTTATCACAGAATCTACTTTCACAACANATCTTGAGGTGACCAGCGGTGAGATTATTCTTGATGTGAACGGCACAGGGAATATTCTGAAAGGAGTCGGAGGAGATTTATTTTATGATAATGCTCTGATTGCCAAAGCCTCAGATATCCAAGACATCGCCGCATGGTCTGAATATCCCGCAATCTCAACAGTCAATATGAATAGTAACGATTTATTAAACACCAGAACAATAGCTGCCGAAATCCTCAGCATCAGTTCAATCACCTATCCTTCGGCAATCAATATCACCACCGACCTCATCTTAGGTGACACTAACAGCATACAGGCCTCTAATGTGAATGTCAAAGACATCTACACAAATACTATAGCCTCAGAACAAGCCACCATCAATGTTCTGAATCCGATAGATATGAATAGTAAAAGTATCTCAGGGGTTGATATTGCTGTCTGCCAAGATGTAATAACCACACAAGTCACTATTCTTCCCTCATTTAGTGAAGGATTAGGCAGCGGGTCTAATCTGATTCTGACGGCAAGTAACGACCAACTCTTAGTAGATGGCGTTCCTGTAGCCACTGGCGGCAATGCCTCAACATGGTCTCAGTATCCCGCCATATCAACCGTAAATATCCCAGATCAGAACTTTATCGTCAATAACTCTTCTGGCGGAATCGGACCGTATTGTAACGCTGTCTTTAATGCCAATGTTGACATCGGAGCTTTATCCAATGCCCCTTACAGACCCAGTTTTAATGCCTATATTGATAATTTCACTATCGGTTCTATCGTATCACCCGCCCTCGGTGTCAGCATCAATTCTGTCGGAGGCATCAATCTAAACTCTTTATTAGGAATCAGTCTCGCAGGAGGAGGAGGAATCTCTATCTTAGGTGTTGGAGGTGTCAATCTTCAGGGGGCTGGAGGCATCACTATCGCAGCAGGAGGCATCGCCGTGACCGGTGGCGGAATAGCTATTACATCTGGCGGATTGGCAGTAAACGGAGGAGGCATTCAGATCGGAGCTGGAGGATTGGCAGTTACAGGAGGTAATGTGACTATCCCTGGTGCTTCTACCATCATTGGAACTCCTTCTTCAAATGGCGGACCACTCATCATGTATGGAAACAATATTTATCTTGAGACAGGAGGAGGCAGACAATCCGCCCTAATAACAGACAATATCGGTTCTACCTCATTTGCCAATACCATGAGAATAACAGGAGTCTCTACCATCAACAATATCCCCTTCCCCCCACCTGGAACATCCTCTAACATCGTCTGTAGCAATCTTACAGCCTCCCTCGGCATCTCTACCAATCAACTCTACGCCAACATCATAACAGGAACAGGAGTCATTATCGGGTCAGAGCCAGGCCAAGGAATCACATTAGGGACGGGAGCAACAGAGGTTAATGTGACTACCGATATGTATATTGCCTCTCCTGCCACTCTGAACGCACCTGTGTTAAATGGAGTTATTGAGGCCTCTATCTCTACCATCATTGATGTCTCAACCATCAATGGGCAGCCTTACTTTCCTCTTGCCCCGTCTATCCCGTCAAATTTAGTCGTAAGCACTCTTACCGCCGCCAGCGGCATCTCTACGAATCAACTCTACGCCAACATCATCACTGGAACAGGAGTCATTATCGGATCGGAGCCAGGCCAAGGAATCACGCTAGGAACAGGGGCAACAGAAGTTAATGTGACTACCGACATGTATATTGCCTCTCCTTATATTCTGAACGCAGCTGTGTTAGAAGGAGTTGATGTGGCTTCTATCTCTACCATCATTGATGTCTCAACCATCAATGGCAATCCCTACAATCTCGGAACATCGGCAGACAATCTTACAAACACGGCATGGGGGACGGCCAATGAGGCATATCTCATCGCAAACGCAGCAGTCTTAAACGCAGCCGCCGCCCAAAGCACGGCCACCTACGCCGTCGGTCAAAGCGGAGTGACATCTGTAAACGGGTCTCTTGGAGCTATTAGCGTCGTCCCTGGCAGTAATATTTCTATCAATACAGTAGCTAATACAATTACTATAAATGCTCCTCTTTCTGCTTTCTCCTATAATTTTTATGTCAGTGGTATTTCTGGTTCTGATGTAACAGGAACAGGAACGATATCTAATCCTTATCGGACGATTGGGGCAACGATGACATTTGTTAATACAATCTCAGATACAAATCAAGTCGTCATAAACTTAGCTGCTGGAACCTATACAGAAAATATTTCTATAACAAGAGATAACACGTATATCACTGGAGGTTCTACAAGTCTCAGCACAGCAACCATAATAAATGGAACTATCACAATAGACATGACTGGGACATCTCAGCTTATAGTCGTTGGCGGTCTATCATCTGTTCAAATAACAAATATAGTCTATAATAACTCTGTAGCAAAGAATCAGTCATTTATTGTCACAGACTGTCTGATTGTTCCTGGATTAGGTGTCAGTGCTATTGTAACGACCGATACTTCTGTGGGGGGTAATGGAGATATGACAATACAGAATTCTCTCATTTATATGAGTGATGCTGTGGCAGTAAGCTGCTCTAATTGTTCTCTAAACTGTATCAACACTCAGATAACTAATAATCCTGTTATTATATCACCCCTGTCTATGATTACAACAACAGGAACTGGGCGTGTAAATCTATTTGGTTGTTCTGTGATACAGACCTCTACGGTATCAACAGTAGCTCCTCTCATAAAATTAGCGAATAATTCATCTACACAAACAATATCAATTAATAACTCAATCTTACAATATACTTCGGCTACTTTAGATACTGGAACAGGAACAAAATGCTGTCTCCAAATCGCCAACTCTGCCCCTATCTCAGGTGTATCTGTTTATAATAATTTATTAATCTGTGAGGGAGCAAGAACAACCAACGGCATCGCATTACAATACTTAGCGATCCAAAGAACTGGTGCTGGAACAGTAACCCTCACTTACGGGCAGAATCTCTGTGGAGCGACAGCTAACCACTTACCAGCTGCCGCCACTGGACTCACCAAGACCCCCTACGTTGTCCTGGGTAACTAATCTTTAATCAAATGATATTTTGTGTTCCTTTAATATAGAATGGCCAGGAAGAAGAATGTGTTAAATGATAAGTCTAGGGAGTCTTCTTGTGCTGCCACATCTACGACAGTCACCTACAAGATACCCCTCAAGGAAGAGCAGACATTCCTCGGCCACTTCTTAGAATACAGCCTCGTCAATGGAGAATTGGTAATCAAATTCGCCACCAAGAAGCCAGACGAACTTCCGGCATTCAGGATAGAACATTTTGAAGAACCCCAACAATTAATATTCAACTAAGTAGATGAGTATGTTATCCCACTGTGTCAACGCTTCTAAAGTAGTGACCCATGATTCCGTGATACTTAGGATCCCCTTCTATGTCATTCCGCTACATCAATGGACGGTAGCAAAGTGGAAGAATGAGAATGGTTCTTTGGTTATAGAGATGGTTAAGGCTACTGCACTCCCGACTGCACTACCGACTGCACTCCNNACTGCACTACCCGATAATACCGCTATTCAGATCGCAGAAGCCTACAAGTTTGCTAGATATCCTGGAGAACTCCGGTGATTGTGTAAAATAGATTATTGTATTGATATTTAATGTCATTACAATAAGAATGGATAAATTGACTCTTTGCCTACACCAAATAGATTTAGTAGATGATATAATCTCTAAAGCAATTCTAAAAGATGATACTGACACCCTCAAGAAATACAGTGTTGTAAGAGATGATATAATAGATGACATTAGAGTAATATATCAGATTCCTGGACTTACTATGTTTCTTTCAGATATTCTTACAAAAAGGGTTAGGAAACTTCTAGGGATTAGGGAATAGGTTAAAAATTGATTTTACCCCCACCCCTATTTTAACAAGTCCAAATGAACCCTGAGAATCCTTCTACCGTCTTTGAGTGTGACAAGAGTTGTGGTATTGAGTGCCTAAATTGTCGTCTGAGTCATGGAATGTATAATACCAAGGCTCGTAGATTACAGATGGCTTTCAGGGCAAATAAGAATCATGTAGCGATCCAAGATGAGAAGATAAGAGTGGCACAGAGAATAAAACAGAGATATGAGGCAAACCTTATGGGAAATAGGGCGGATTTACAGGCTCTACAATATAATGTTAATAGCCTTGTTACTGAACTACAAGATAGTCCAGAGCTTCTCAGAGATACAAGAATTAAAGACAGTATTTTAAAGATGAAGTTTGAATAGATTCCTCCGGTAGGTTAAGTTAAGTTAAGGTTAAGTAGGGAAATCCAAAAAGGGATAGGGAAAAGGAAATTGGCTTCTAAGGGAGGTTTTGAAAATAGGCATCTTAACCTTAACCTTAACTTAACCTCCGGCCTAAAAACAAAATGTAAACAATAGGTAGAATGAGCAACCATACAACTTGTTATATTTGTGACGAGAAAGTGTCATTTCCAGGCAAAAACAAGCACCTTTTCTCTAAGAAGCACGAGCAGGATATCAAGAACGCAATTATTCAAGCGAAGGAGAGATTAATGAAGTGGGTATCTGTATTAGAAGACGATTCTAAGATTAAAATGCTTGATGGTAAATCTTCTTTTACACCCCCTATCAAGATAGGGGGTATTGATATGATAGTCTGTTTAGTATGTAAAAAGATCGGAAAGAAACCATGTTCCTGTGGTAAGATGTCAGAGAATGCTAAGTTAATAAAAGCAATACTGGAAGAACCAACAGAATCCCATTTAACACAGACCGAAAACATCCAGTCATGCCCAGCATTACAAAACGAGATAGACGCTCTAAAAAAGGAGTTAGAGAAGACAAAAAAGGAGTTAGATAAAGCAAATAGAACGATTACAGCAAAACAAAACCACATTGACGACCAAGACAAGCAAATAGAAAAATTAGAATCAAATGGTTTTAAAGGACATTATGACGCTCTCGTCGGTGTTATTCACACCCTATATGAGGATGATAAT
>Ga0007835_1000159_pt1 | contig 9294 bp, 10 predicted proteins | sample CryBogCBE28Sep08_FD_54985 | JGI IMG/M metagenome (GOLD analysis project Ga0007835, IMG submission 54985) | Freshwater microbial communities from Crystal Bog, Wisconsin, USA - CBE28Sep08 | ecosystem: Environmental > Aquatic > Freshwater > Lake | place: Crystal Bog, Wisconsin, USA | collected...
GTTTACACCGGACTTCTAAATCCTGGTGACACAATTCTGGGTCTTCGACTCGACCAGGGTGGTCACTTGACGCACGGTTCACCAGCGTCGCTCACTTCAACGTTCTGGAACTTTGTTTCCTACGGACTTACACCTAGGTCAGATGACCCAGCAAACCCTGGTGAACTAATTGACTTTGACAACCTTCGTGAACTGGCACTGAAGCACCGCCCGAAACTCATCATTGGTGGAGCCACCGCCTACGCGCGCGCTATCGATCCAGTTCCCTTTAGAGAAATTGCTGACGAAGTAGGCGCTCTCTTGATGTTTGACTCAGCTCACGTAGCTGGCTTGATCGCTGGTGGGTCACACCCAAGTCCGGTTCCCTACGCTGACGTTGTTACATTCACCACCCACAAGACGCTGCGTGGTCCACGTGGAGCTGCAATTCTTTGTCGTGAAGAGCACGCCAAGAAGATTGACAGTGCCGTATTCCCAGGCATGCAAGGTGGTCCACTCGAACACGCCATTGCCGCGCGTGCAGTTGCCTTCAAAGAAGCAGCGCAGCCAGAGTTCGCAACCTACACCCAGCAAATTGTTACTAACGCCAAGGCTTTCGGAGCAGCACTCGAAGGCAAGGGCTTTCGCATGGTTTCTGGCGGCACAGAAAACCACATGGTGCTGCTTGACCTACGTGAATACGACACAGAGCTCACCGGAAAAGTGGCGCAAGAAGTTCTTGACCGTGCAGGAATCACAACGAACCGTAATCAAATTCCTGACGACCCACGTAGTCCATTCATTACATCGGGAATTCGTGTCGGAACTGCAGCGCAAACTACTGCGGGCATGAAAGAAGCAGAGTTTGCACAAATTGCTGACCTCATGGACAAAGTTCTTCGTGGACGCGACAGTGACGCGGTTGTTGCATCTGTGCGCGAAGAAGTAGCTGCGCTATGCAGCAACTTCAACCCCTACGCGAACTTTACGAAATAGGTCTGCATGGGCAACATCGCCTCGTACGTTGCAGTGTTCCTCGTCGGAGCAGTGGTGACGTTACTTGCGAACAGACCCGCCAGAACAATTTCAATCAACATTGGCTACACCGCTCAACCAGATGAGCGAAAAGTCCACGTTGAAGTAACTCCCTACGGCGGAGGGGCGGCGATGCTCGTAGGGCTCTGCGTGGCACTGTTGGTAGCGACCACAATTCCATCTCTTCGTAGTGTGATCACCTCTTCGCACGAAATGATGGGTGTACTACTGGCCGTCGGTGTGATTTTTATTGTCGGTGTCGTTGACGACTTTAGAGACATGAGTGCTCCGGCGAAAGTTGCTGGACAAATTCTTGCAGCGTCAATTCTCTACTTCAGTGGCTGCACGATGTATCAACTCAAGTTGCCACTTGCTGGATTCATTGTCCTCGGGCCATCAATCCTGCCGATCATTACCGCCATTTGGGTCTTCGCACTTACTAACGCAGTGAACCTCATTGATGGACTCGACGGGCTCGCAGGAGGAATCGTTGCCATTGCGTCAGGAACGCTCTGCGTGTACGGGCTTCGTCTCGAAACGCTTGGCCTGCTTCCGACAACAAACATTGGTCCGCTGATTGCGGCACTGACGTGTGGGATCTGTATTGGATTCCTTCGAGATAATTTTCATCCCGCGAAATTATTTATGGGGGACGCCGGTGCTCTGATGCTGGGTCTACTCATGAGTGCTTCGACAATGGTCATTGGTGGAAGAACACCACCCGCGAGTGGTGTGACTTTCTTCTTCTTTGCGCCACTACTTATTCCGGTTTTCATTCTTGGCATTCCACTACTCGACGCCCTGTGGGCTTTTGTGAGGCGGACAGTCACGGGACAGGGCTTTCAAACTCCTGACAAGAATCACATTCACCACCGCCTGATGCGACTTGGCCATGGACACCGCAGAACCGTGATCATTTTGTGGCTCTGGACAGCGGTGCTTTGCAGCTTCGTTCTGTTCCCACTTTTCCAGCCGAGAACCAACGTATTCATTCCACTAGGTGTCGCTGCCTTGTTGATTGGACTCTTTACCTGGTTTAGCCCGCTCCTTAATCGCAAGCCCGGCAAGCACGAAGCAAAAAAGGCTGAGGAGAGTATTACCTGATGAGTGAGGGGAGAGAGGAAAAAGCCGAGAAGTCGGTCATGTCTGAACTCCCTGGCCTGGCTGCATTTGCCACCATGGGAACCACGATTGCACTCTGCGAGACGGTGGGGGTCCTCCTTGGGCTTTGGGCGGATCGCTCATTTGGGACCGGCCCCACGTTTTTAATTATCGGAGTAGTGTTGGGAACCGTGACGGCCGTAATGAGCGTTGTAAAGCAAGTTCGCCGTTACCTTTAAATACCTACATCGTGCTAGAAAACCTTCCCCCAAATACCCTTCCTCGACTACTACGACGCACGATCTTGTCGGCAATTGTCGTGGCAATGGTGGGATTCGTAGTAACTCTCCTGATCGCGCCCCATGCCCCGTTCGCCGCCGTTGGTGTCGTTATTGGCGTGGGACTAGCCATTCTCAACCTCAGATTCCTAGACCGCCAGGCGGCAAACGTGGAATTAAAGGGAGAACAGAGCTCCAAGGCAATCCGCAGGCAGCTGGGTGGAAAAACCACAGGGCGCCTGGCTCTCATGACTTTGGTGATTCTTGGGGTGGTTTGGCTCTACGCCCCTCTAGGAATAGGTATTGTTTCAGGGCTTGTGCTTTATCAAATAGTTTTTGTGATTAACGTAATGCGAGTTGTAGCAAATCAAGGAGGATTTGAGTGAAGACGCTGTACGCAGCTAAGTCGATATCTGTTGGGGTCCACCCGACGGTAAGCGTCTTCGGTCAAACAATCAACACTGACATTGTTACGTCAACGCTTCTCGCTATGGCTATCTTCTTGTTCCTCGCTTTTCGTATGCGTGGAAAAATTACTGACGGCGTCCCTGGCAAGCTGCAACTCTTCTGGGAAGTGCTTACTGAGCAAGTTACTGATCTCGCAGTTTCTGCAATGGGACCGCGTGGAAAAAAGTTCGTTCCAATCGGAATCACACTGTTTCTCTTCATTCTTATTTGCAACTGGATTGGCTTCATCCCTTCAGCCATGCACCCAGGAGCGTCTGGAGAAATTCTTCCCGCACCAACTGGTGACGTAAACCTTCCTCTCGCTATGGCACTTCTTGTCATTGTCTGGGTGCACATTGAGTCATTCAAAGCTCGCGGTGTTCGTGGCTACTTCAAGCACTACGCCCAGCCCTACACGGCACTAGCGCCTATCAACGTGGTGGAAGAAATCACCAAGCCAATCACGATGACCTTCCGTCTTTTCGGAAACCTTTTCTCTGGTGGACTCATGATCGCAGTTATGACCACCTTGCTTCCCATCTACATCGTTCCGTTCGGTGAGATTGTTTGGAAGCCTTTTGATCTCGGCATCGGAGTAATCCAGGCATACATCTTTATGTTGCTTGCGGTTCTCTACTTCGGCATGGCAACCAGTCATGAAGAAGAACACGACGATGTCGCAGTAGCAGCCTCACACTAAATCAACCAGGAGGAATAAAAAATGGCAAATACAGACATCGGATCTGCGGTACGCATCGCTGGTGCACTCATTGGTGGCGGTCTCGCCCTCGGTGGTGGTGCTATCGGAGCAGCAATTGGTGACGGTTTGGCCGGTAGCCAGACCATCGCAGCCATTGCCCGTCAGCCCGAAATTGAAAACAAAGCACGTCAGTACTTCTTCCTGACAGTGGGACTTGTTGAAGCTATGTACTTCATCAACCTTCTGTTCATGGTTGTATTCGTCTACGTATTCAAGGCACAGTAATTCTCTCGTTGATGGGCCTAAGGGCCCATCAACGTGGTTCGTCCACTAGCAAAAGAAGGTCTTCATGATCGCCGAGTCAATATTCCTCATCCCCAATGGAACGTTCATTGTTGAACTAGCCGTTGTGGCGGTGATTTTGTTTCTCGTCACGAAGTACATCCTGCCGCCCCTTAACAAGGCNATGGAAAATCGTCAAGAACANATTCGTGGCGCACTTGATGCNGCAGACAAGGCTCGCGCCGAAGCTGCTGCTGCAGGTGATGAGCGTGCCAAAGTGCTNGCCGCTGCTCGTGACCAAGCCCGTGAGATCGTGGCCGCAGCACAAGCAACATCTGATTCAGTGAAGGCTGAGTCTGGNGCTCGTGGACAAGCTGAATACGACCGCATCATTGCNGCAGCGCAGGGTGAAGTTGACACTGCTCGCCANCGTGCGATTGATGAAGCATCNGCCAAGATTGGTGAAATNGTCTTTGACCTTGTCGCCAAGATTGTCGGACGCGAAGTTGACCAGAACGCTCACCAAGACCTCGTTCGCGAAGCCGTGAGTGCGCTTAACGCCGAATCAGCGAAGGCCAAGAACTAAGTATGTTGCCAAAGCTCGAAGGATTCACTGCCGCCCTCTTGGGTTCACTAGAAGCAAGCGTGCTCGCCACGGTTGTTAGTGACCTCTCATCGGTTGAGCAAACAATTCTTTCTCGAGCTGATCTTCGCGGTGTCCTTACTGACACTTCAATCACTGGCACTGTTCGCGGTCAAATTGTTCGTGACCTCCTCACTAACAAGGTGAACGCTGCAACTCTTCGCCTCAGCGTCTTTGCCGCTTCTTCTGTTCCCGCCCAAGAAGTTCCTCACGCATTCAGCGAACTTGTTGCGGTGGCACTTAGCTACAAAGAAATGGGTGTCTTCACACCAGCAAACCTCGGACTCATGAACGCACGTAAGCGCGTTGGTGGATTTGCAGATGCGCTCCTAGAAAACCTCGAAACATCACAGTTCGCAACAATTGAAGCTGAACTCTTCACATGGGCTCGCACCATTGAGGGCAACTTGGCACTGCGCCGCGTTTTGCTCGACCGCGATGCTCACGTGGCATCACGCGTTGGCACTGTTGAACAACTACTTGGTTCAAAGGTTCACGCAGTGACTTTGAGCCTTGCTCGCTACGTCATTGAGGGTGGTCGCCCACGTGACGTTGTTGGAACACTCGACTATTTGGTTGACTACGTAGCTAAGGCTCGTGACTGGCGTGTGGCACGTGTGTACACCGCTCGTGCACTCGATGCCCAGAGCCAGAGTCAACTTGTTGCATCACTCAGCGCCCTCACCGGCAAGAGTGTTGAACTGCAAATCGCTGAAGACGCATCCCTACTTGGTGGTGTTGTCGTTGACGTAGGCGACCTTCACCTCGACGCCACCACTCGTGGCCGTCTTGGTGTACTGCACGACGCCGTGGCGTCGGGACGTCTGTATGAATCTTCTCTATCTGGAAATAACTAAGAAAAGGAAACTGTGATGACTGAGCTCACCATTAGTGCCAATGAAATAACCGAAGCGCTGCGAAAGCACGTCACCGAATTCACACCAGCTGTTGGTGCGGAGCAGGTTGGCCGTGTCGTAGAAGTCGGTGACGGTATTGCACGTGTATCGGGTCTACCTTCAGCAATGGTTAACGAGCTGCTTGAGTTCCAAGACGGAACACTCGGACTCGCAATGAACCTCGATGAAGAGACCATCGGTGCCGTAGTTCTTGGAACCGTTGACGGCATCGAAGAAGAGCAGATCGTTCGTGCCACTGGTCGCATCCTTTCAATGCCAGTTGGTGACGCTCTACTTGGTCGCGTGGTGAACGCACTCGGTGAGCCAATCGACGGCAAGGGACCACTCGTTAACCCTAAGCAGCGTCGTATGGAAATCCAGGCCCCTGGTATCACTGGACGCCAGCCCGTAGGAGAGCCACTACAAACTGGCATCAAGGCCATTGACGCCATGACGCCTATTGGGCGTGGACAGCGCGAGCTCATCATTGGTGACCGCAAGACCGGTAAGACCACTGTTGCCATTGACACAATCTTGAACCAAAAGGGACAGGGTGTTAAGTGCATCTACGTTGCCATTGGTCAGAAGAACTCTTCAGTTGCACAGACCGTAAAGACTCTCGAAGACTTCGGTGCACTTGAGTACACCGTTGTTGTTGTGGCTTCTGCTGGAGACCCAGCACCGTTCAAGTTCCTTGCTCCTTACGCTGGTTGCGCAATTGGCCAGGAGTGGATGGACACTGGTGAGCACGCACTTGTTGTGTACGACGACCTTTCAAAGCAGGCTGAAGCGTACCGACAGATTTCACTTCTTCTTCGTCGCCCACCAGGCCGCGAAGCGTACCCTGGAGACGTTTTCTACCTNCACAGCCGTCTTCTTGAGCGTGCTGCGAAGTTGAGNGACGACCTCGGTGGTGGNTCACTTACTGCACTTCCAATTATCGAAACCAAGGCCGGTGACATTTCTGCCTACATTCCTACCAACGTGATTTCAATCACCGACGGTCAGGTCTTCTTGGAATCAGACTTGTTCTACTCGGGTGTTCGCCCAGCGATCAACGTAGGTAACTCGGTTTCTCGAGTGGGTGGTGCTGCGCAGATTAAGGCTATGAAGTCTGTGGCGGGAACGCTAAAGATTGACCTTGCTCAGTTCCGTGACCTCGAATCATTCGCAACCTTCGGTTCTGAACTCGACAAGTCTTCACAGCAGCAGCTCGACCGTGGATACCGTCTCACTGAACTACTGAAGCAAGGACTTAACGCCCCAGTACCAGTTGAAGAGCAGTGCATTGTTATTTACGCAGGAACCAAGGGATGGCTCGACACCATTCCAGTTGCTGACGTTCGCCGTTTCGAATCAGAGCTTCTAACAACATTCCGTGCCAAGCACGCTGACATGTTGGCTCAGATCCGTGACAAGGGAACAATGCCAGAGTCAGACGTTCTCGACGCTGCACTTCGTACATTCGTTGACAGCTTCGCAACAAGCAACTAGTTAGAAATTTTAGAGAGAGAAGAGAGGAGGAGCAATGGCCGGTGGACAGGAACGAATTCTGCGTCGACGTATTAAGTCGGTTGCAGCCACACGCAAAATCACTAAGGCAATGGAACTAATTGCTGCTTCTCAGATCGCTAAGAGTCAAGCTCGTATTGCTCAGAACCGTCCGTACCGTGACGGTATGAAGCGCATCATTGTTGAAGCAGCACTNGGTGACCCTGCGGTTGCCAAGAAGATGTTGGTNGCACCTGAGAACGTGAGCCAAGCAGTTGTGCTCGTCATCAGTGGAGACCGCGGTCTTTCTGGTGCGTACAACTCTTCAGTTATGCGTGCCGGTGAGCGCCTCGTGAAGCAACTTCGCAGTGAAGGCGCTCAGGTTCGCCTCTTTGTCGTAGGTAAGAAGGCTCCAGGGTTCTTCCGCTTCCGCGGCATGGAAGTCGAGCAGAGCTTCGTAGGATTTGCCGACCGTCCAGCCTTCGCGAACGCTCGCGAAGTTGCTCGTGCGGTGGCTGCGCCATTCACATCTGGTGAAGCTCAGCAAGTACACCTCGTATCAACGAAGTTCCTCTCTGCTGGAAGCCAAAGCGTTGCAATCGAACAACTACTCCCGCTCTCAATGCCAGAGACTGTCGTTGATGACGCACCTAAGAAGTTGAAGGGCTACACCGAATTCGAACCTGAAGTCGAACAACTTCTAACGTTCTTGGCCCCTCGTGCAATTGAAAGTGAAATTTTCACTGCACTGCTTGAAGGCGCTGCATCATTCCACTCCAGCCAGCAACGCGCCATGGCTGCAGCAACAGATAACGCTGACGAACTTGGTCAGACACTAAGTCGCATTATGAACCGAGCCCGCCAGGACTCGATTACAACCGAAATTATGGAAATCGTGAGTGGTGCCGAAGCGCTCCGCTCGGGAAAGTGAGAAACAAATGACAATGGCTCCTGACAAGACAACACTCGAGACCGGGCGCGTAGTTGCGATCGCCGGTCCGGTAGTCGACGTAGAGTTCCCACCGCACTCGTTGCCTGAGATCAACTTCGCTGTTGAGATGGACATCGAGCTCGACGGAGTGACCGTCACGGTTACAGGTGAAGTTGCACAGCAGATCGGTGAAGGCCGCGTTCGTTGCGTGTGCATGAAGCCAACTGAGGGTCTTGTTCGTGGCACGGTCGTGCGCAACACCGGACGTGGTATCTCAGTTCCTGTAGGTGACGCAGTGCTCGGACACGTGTTCAACGTGCTCGGCCAACCACTTGACACAAATGACATCGGAAAAGTTGAAGACCGCTGGGACATTCACCGCAATCCACCAGCCTTCGACCAGCTCGAGCCACGCGCCACAATGTTCGAAACCGGAATCAAAGTTATTGACCTTCTTGCCCCGTACGTACAGGGTGGAAAGATCGGACTCTTCGGTGGTGCTGGTGTAGGTAAGACAGTTCTCATCATGGAGATGATTCGTCGAGTTGCTGAGCAGCACGACGGTGTATCNGTATTCGCNGGAGTAGGCGAGCGCACCCGTGAAGGAACTGACCTTCTTCTTGAAATGCGCGAATCTGGCGTTATTGAGAAAACTGCACTGGTCTACGGCCAGATGGACGAACCACCTGGGGTGCGCCTTCGCGTTGCTCTAGCGGCACTCACCATGGCGGAATACTTCCGTGACGTAAAGAACCAGGACGTGTTGTTGTTCGTTGACAACATCTTCCGTTTCGTACAGGCCGGATCTGAAGTATCAACCCTTCTTGGTCGCATGCCTTCAGCTGTGGGATACCAGCCAACGCTTGCTGACGAAATGGGTGAACTCCAAGAGCGCATTACTTCAACTCGTGGACGTTCAATTACCTCACTACAAGCTGTGTACGTTCCTGCGGACGACTACACCGACCCAGCTCCGTTTACGACATTCACCCACCTTGACGCCACGACTGAACTCAGCCGTCAGATCGCTGCTTTGGGTATCTACCCTGCAGTGGACCCACTGACATCGACTTCAAACATCTTGGCTCCAGAAATTGTTGGTGACCGTCACTACGCAGTTGCGCGTCAGGTGCAGCAGATTCTCCAGCGCTACAAGGAACTCCAGGACATCATTGCGATCCTTGGTCTTGACGAACTTTCTGAAGACGACCGAGTCACTGTTTCACGTGCTCGTAAGATTCAGCGCTTCTTGTCACAGCCAATGTTCGTGTCAAAGATTTTCACAGGNATTGANGGAATCAACGTTCCAGTGCAAGAGACCATTGAGTCATTCGAACACCTCGTTAAGGGTGACCTTGACCAGTACCCAGAGCAGGCATTCCTTAACGTCGGTGGNGCATCAGACGTTGAGCGCAAGGCCGCGGAGTTGTCAAAGAACTAATGGCAACTTTGAAGGTAGAAATCGTATCGCCCGAGGCGGCGTTGTGGACAGGTGACGCTACGTCACTCAC
>Ga0007835_1000163_pt1 | contig 9204 bp, 8 predicted proteins | sample CryBogCBE28Sep08_FD_54985 | JGI IMG/M metagenome (GOLD analysis project Ga0007835, IMG submission 54985) | Freshwater microbial communities from Crystal Bog, Wisconsin, USA - CBE28Sep08 | ecosystem: Environmental > Aquatic > Freshwater > Lake | place: Crystal Bog, Wisconsin, USA | collected...
AAGTACACGGGCGCTGAGTTATTTGAAAAGACTTTAGGAATTGTTGGATTTGGAAAGATTGGTCAGCTAGTTGCTGCTCGAATGCAGTCCTTTGGCATGGATGTCGTTGCATATGATCCTTATTTGTTGCCAGCGCGCGCAGCTCAATTAGGTGTTCGTTTAGTTGATCTTGATGAATTACTTCGTGTGAGCGATTTCATCACAATCCATTTACCAAAGACTAAAGAGACCGCAAATCTCATTGGCGAAGAAGCACTTAAGAAAGTTAAGCCAACTGTGCGCATCATTAACGCTGCTCGCGGTGGCGTACTTGATGAAGGCGCTTTGTACACAGCCATTACTGAGGGCCGTGTTGCTGGAGCTGGTTTAGATGTATTTGCTACCGAACCATGCACAGATTCACCTTTGTTCCAATTAGATAACGTTGTTGCAACACCTCACCTAGGAGCATCAACAGATGAAGCTCAAGAGCGTGCTGGTATTGCAGTGGCTGTTTCAGTGCGTAAGGCACTTGCAGGTGAACTCGTACCTGATGCAATCAACGTCAAGGGTGGCATGATTCACGAAGACATTCGTCCAAGTTTGCCACTCGTTGAGAAGATGGCGCAGATCGCCACAATTATTGCTGGAGAACTTCCTGCGTCACTTTCTGTTCATGTGAAGGGCGATATCTCAGGACATGATTCATCCATCCTTGCAACAAGCGCTCTTAAGGGAGCGCTAGTTGCCACTGGCGCTGAATCTGTTACCTACGTCAATGCCCCAGGGCTTGCTGCCGATCGCGGCATGAGTTCATCAGTCACAACTGATCCTGAAAGTCCTGAATATCGCAGCATGATCTCTTTGAATGCTGCCTTAAGTAATGGACGATCAATTGTGGTGGATGGAACGCTCATGGGAATTCGCCGTGTTGAAAAGATCATCCGCGTTGATGGCTTTGATTTGGATCTTCCACCAACTGAGCATCTACTTTTTCTTCAATATTCAGATCGTCCTGGAATTGTTGGATCAGTAGGTAATTTGTTAGGTAAAGCTAAAATTAATATTGCAGGAATGCAGGTTTCACGCAAAGAAGCAGGGGGACAAGCCCTTATGGCAATTACTGTCGACTCTGGCGTTGGCGCTGACTTGGTATCTTCAATTCAAAAGGAAACAGGCTCAGAACTAGTCCGCGCAGTAACTTTGGTGATCTAATGAAAACTTTTAATGTTGCTGTAATTGCTGGAGATGGGATTGGACCAGAGGTTGTCGCCGAAGGCTTGAAGGTCTTAGATGCGGCTGCCGCAAAGCATTCTTTGAAATTTAATAAGACCCACTATGACCTTGGAGCNGCGCATTGGCACAAAACTGGTGAAGTTCTTAGTGATGAAACAATGGCTGAGATTGCCAAAGCAGATGTTATTTTGCTTGGCGCGGTAGGAGATCCAACAGTTCCTAGCGGTGTGCTTGAGAGAGGGCTTCTATTAAAGCTTCGCTTTGCCTTTGATCAGTACGTGAATCTTCGTCCAGCAAAGTTACATGCTGGCGTGAAATCACCGCTTTCGACCAGTGCACCTATTGATTTTGTTGTTGTGCGCGAAGGTACCGAAGGACCTTATGTTGGTGCTGGCGGAAACCTTGCATTTGGAACCGATGCTGAAATTGCAACCGAAGAGTCGTTGAATACGCGCAGAGGCGCAGAGCGCGTCATTCGTGATGCTTTCGCACGTGCGGCGGGACGACCACGCAAGAAGTTAACTCTTGTTCACAAAAATAACGTTTTGACTCATGCAGGTGGACTATGGACTCGCACCTTTAATGAAGTAGCTAAAGAGTTCCCTACTGTAGCTACTGACTATTTGCATGTTGATGCCGCATCAATGTTTTTTGTTACAAATCCAGAGCGCTTTGATGTTGTCGTAACAGATAACCTTTTTGGTGACATCATCACCGATATTGCTGCGGCAATCTGCGGTGGTATCGGGCTTGCCGCATCAGGCAATATCAATCCAACTGGAAAATTCCCATCGATGTTTGAGCCCGTTCATGGATCTGCCCCAGATATTGCAGGCAAGTCACTTGCTGATCCAACAGCAACGGTGATGTCTATAGCCATGCTTTTAGATCACCTTGGACAAACTCAAGCTGCTGCCGATGTTGAAAAGGCAGTCGCTGCTGATCTTCTTACTCGCGGCGACAAAAAGCGCAGTACCGTTGAAATCGGCGATGCACTAGCAGGAGCCCTCTAAATGAAAATCAATCTGCATCCGAATACCAATCCGGTATCTGACGCAGATCGTGCTGCAAAAATTGCAGAAGGCGGATTTGGTAAGTACTACACCGACAACATGGTTATTGCAGAATGGGTTGAAGGAAAAGGTTGGTCTGATGCTGAACTTAAGGCGTACGGCCCTCTCACATTAGATCCTGCTACTTCAGTGCTTCACTATGGCCAAGAGATCTTTGAAGGAATGAAGGCTTATTGCCAACCCGATGGAGGCGTAAGTCTTTTTCGCCCAACATCAAATGCCGAGCGGTTTAACCGTGGAGCAGTCCGTATGGCGCTTCCTGAAATTGATGTTAAAGATTTCGTTCATGTAGTTGACGCACTTGTAAAGCAAGACATCAAATGGGTTCCTAAAAATGTTGGCGAGTCTTTATATATTCGCCCATTTATGTTTGCAACAGAAGTTGGCCTAGGTGTTAGACCATCTAACCGCGCTGCATTTTTAGTGATNGCAACACCTGCNTCTGCATACTTCAATCCTTCAAAAGCCGTGACNGTATGGATTTCAACTGAATATGTTCGCGCTGCACCAGGTGGTACAGGCGCTGTTAAAACTGGTGGAAATTACGCAGGTTCCCTTTTAGCTCAGAAACAAGCAGCAGAGCAAGGTTGCGACCAAGTTGTTTGGCTTGATGCGATTGAGCGCCGCTGGGTTGAAGAGATGGGCGGAATGAATCTCTACTTTGTAAAGGGCAAGGGCAAAGATGCGACGATCTTTACGCCAAAACTTACTGGAACACTGTTGCCTGGCATCACGCGTGATTCAATCCTGACGGTTGCAAAAGATCTTGGCTACAAAGTCGAAGAAGGAATGCTTTCTGTTGAAGATTGGAAGAGTGGTGTTGAATCTGGGGAGATCACTGAGATCTTTGCTTGCGGAACAGCTGCAGTAGTTTCACCCGTTGGCGCAGCTAAGAGCGCGCAGGGAATGTGGCAGACAGGGGATGGAAATCCTGGTCCGATCACTATGCAGATTCGTGAAACACTTCTGGGAATTCAGCATGGAACAATTGAAGATAAGCATGGCTGGAATGTTCGAGTTAGCTCATGACGCCTGTTAATGATTCATTTCACATCTATGACACAACCTTGCGGGACGGCGCGCAACAAGAAGGTTTAAATCTCTCTGTTCATGACAAGTTAGCGATCGCTCGCTATCTAGACGACTTGGGCGTTGGATTTATCGAAGGTGGATGGCCTGGAGCGAATCCAAAGGACACTGAGTTTTTTGCACGTGCTCAAACTGAATTGAAGTTAAAGAACGCGACCTTTGTAGCATTTGGCGCTACCCGCAGGCCCGGCGTTGCAGCTGCTGATGACCCCTTGCTACGCGCGCTAGCTGATTCACGCGCGGCAGCTGTTACTTTGGTTGCTAAGAGCCATGATCGACATGTTGATCTTGCACTCAAAACTAATCTTGATGAGAACTTGGAGATGATCCGCAGCTCAATCAAATTCTTGCGCGATGGGGGACAGAGAGTCTTTCTTGATGCTGAGCACTTCTTCGATGGTTATCGTTCAAATTCTGCATATGCTCTTGAGGTAGTGCGCACTGCAGTTGAAGCAGGAGCTGACGTGGTGGCTCTCTGCGATACAAACGGAGGGATGTTGCCTGATGAGCTATCAGAGATTGTCCATAAGGTCCTAGGTGAAACATCAGCACGTCTTGGAATTCATTGCCATAATGACACAGGATGCGCGGTTGCTAACTCACTAGCTGCTGTGAGCGCTGGAGTCACACATGTTCAGGGAACACTTAATGGATACGGTGAGCGCACTGGAAATGCGGATCTTGTCACGATTGTTGCAGATCTCGAACTCAAGATGGGTAAGAAAGTTTTGCCAGAAGGTGCGCTAAAGGAATCATTTAGAATTTCACATGCTGTCGCAGAAGTAACAAATGTTGCGCCAAGTGCTCGCCAACCTTATGTTGGAGTTTCAGCTTTTGCTCATAAGGCCGGTTTGCATGCAAGTGCAATCAAGGTTGATCCTGCAATGTATCAACACGAAGATCCAAGCAGTGTTGGAAATGATATGCGCATGCTTGTTTCTGAAATGGCTGGGCGTGCTTCAATTGAGCTCAAGTCAAAAGAGCTTGGCATTGATCTTGGCGGGGATAAGGAAGTTGTTGTGCGTGTTGTTGAGCGGGTCAAGGAGATGGAATCTAGAGGCTTTACCTTTGAAGCGGCAGATGCATCTTTTGAATTAGTTTTGCGTGAGGAAATTGCTCGAAAGAAGGCAGAATTTTTCACAATTCAAGACTGGAAGACAACCGTGGATGGTGATGTAGCCGGCGCGGTCACTTCACATGCAACAGTTACTCTTAAAGCCCACGGTGAAACTATCGTTACAACAGGTAGTGGTAATGGTCCAGTTAATGCGATTGATACCGCTCTTCGTTCTGGTCTAAAGAAGTTCTACCCAGAGCTCGAAAAGTTAGAGCTGACAGACTACAAAGTTCGCATTTTGGAAGGACGCCTTGGAACCGGCGCTATCACTCGAGTTCTCGTTGAAACCAGTGATGGCGATGGATCGTGGAACACCATTGGTGTTCATGAGAACGTTATTGCGGCTTCAGCCATGGCGCTAGAAGATGCGGTTACTTACGGTCTGCTCCGTCAAGGGCGCAAGCCAGAGAATTAACATGACCGCTGAATTAATTGCTAAATATGAAGAGCATTTGGCATTAGTCAGAAATCTTGCTGATAACTCAATCAAAGGTTATGTGAGTGATCTTGATTCTTTTCTCAAACATATGGATTTACTTGGAATAACTGAATTTTCAAAGCTTGAGCTCACACATATCCGCTCATGGCTCGCCAATTTGCAGAGTACGGGTGCATCCAGGGCGACTATGGCTAGGCGAATTGTCTCTATTCGTGCTTTCACCTATTGGGCTGCAAGTCAGGGCTGGATACCAAGTGATTTAGGTGCGCAGCTAGCTATTCCAAAACCACATCGCACACTCCCTGAGGTATTAGATATTGCTGATACCCAAAAAGTTATCGAAAGTATGCAAGTGAGGATGGATGAGAACCCAACGCCTATGACAATCAGAGATCTTGCTATGGTGGAAGTTTTATACGCAAGTGGAATACGCGTTTCTGAATTATGTGGGCTAGATATTCGCTCTATTGACCAAGAACGAAATACCTTGCAAGTACTAGGTAAAGGAAGTAAAGAGCGAGTTGTNCCGCTGGGAATTCCGGCAATGAAAGCTCTTCAAAACTATTTAGTTAATGCTCGCCCGCATTTAGTAACCGACATGTCTGAATCAGCAGTATTCCTTGGCTCCCGTGGAAAGAGAATTGATCAACGCACTGTGCGCGGAGCTGTGTATGAGGCGATGAGCGCTGTTGGTTCTCACATGGGGCCACATGGACTACGCCATACCGCTGCAACACATCTGCTTGAAGGTGGAGCAGACCTTCGAACCGTTCAAGAAATCTTGGGGCACTCCTCGCTGGCTACAACCCAGATCTACACCCATGTATCCCCAGAACGACTTCAAAAGGCGTACAAAGATGCGCATCCCCGCGCTTAGCCCGTGGATTTTGCACCCTCAAACCTCAGTTAAGATTTACCTCAGCAGATCAGCTTTACCGCAGATCTGACTTCACGCGTCTAACTGTTTGTGAACTAGTTCGCTAGATCAATAAGCAGTAACCATTTCGGTCCTATTTATATAAATAGGTCGGTGCCCAGACGCTAGGGATCTAGCAAATTGTTAGATCGACAACCGAGTGCATGTGCTACTGCATGCAATGAAGGAGAGTGCCGCCATGGCGGTTGTAACAATGCGAGAACTCCTCGACAGCGGAGTCCACTTCGGACACCAGACTCGTCGTTGGAATCCAAAGATGAAGCGCTACATTTTTGCTGAGCGCAACGGTATCTACATCATCGATATCCAACAGTCACTAGCTTTGATCGATTCAGCTTATGACTTTATTAAGGACACCGTCGCAAAGGGCGGACATATCCTTTTCGTTGGAACAAAGAAGCAAGCTCACCAGCCAATCATTGAACAATCAGCACGCGTTGGCATGCCTTATGTCACCGAGCGTTGGCTTGGCGGAATGCTTACTAACTTCCCAACTGTTTACAAGCGTATTCAACGCTTAAAAGAACTCGAACAACTCGAGTCAAAGAATGACCAAGTTTTGACCAAGAAAGAACTCTTGGTACTTCGCCGCGAGCGCGAGAAGCTCACAAAGAACTTGCAAGGTATTCGTAATATGACCAAGCTGCCAAGTGCAGTCTGGGTTGTAGACACAAAGAAGGAGCACCTTGCTGTTGCTGAAGCACACAAGCTCGGTATTCCAGTTGTGGCGATCCTTGATACGAACTGTGATCCAGATGAAGTTGATTACAAGATTCCAGGCAATGATGATGCGATCCGTTCAATCGGCTTGCTTACTCGCGTGATCGCAGATGCTGCTGTTGCAGGTCTTGCTGCACGTTCTGCAGCTGCCGCTGCAGTTGCAGACAAGGTCGCACCTGCGGCCGCTACCGATGAGCCATTGGCTGATTGGGAGAAGGAATTAATCACTGCACCTGGTGCAGATGTAACTGAACCAAAGGGAGAATAATTCGTGGCTTACACAGCTGATGATGTAAAACGCCTTCGTGAAGCAACTGCAGCAGGAATGCTCGATTGCAAGAAGGCACTTGATGAGGCAGAGGGCGATTTCCAAAAGGCGATCGACATTATTCGCGTCAAGGGTTTAAAGGGCGTCACCAAGCGTGAAGGTCGCACAACTTCAAATGGTCTAGTAATTGCAAAGGCAGAGGGCAACCTCGGAGTTATGCTCGAACTTAACTGTGAGACAGACTTCGTAGCCAAGGGTGATCGATTCCAAGAGCTTGCAGATGAGCTTCTCAATCATTTGGCACAAGCCAAGATTGCAGATCTCGCTAAGTTCCTACAGTCATCGCTGCCATCTGGTCTAACTGTGCAGGCACGCATCGATGAGGGAAATGCAACGCTGGGGGAGAAGATTGAACTTCGCCGCATTGCAGTTCTTGATGGTTCACCGGTTGCGCTCTATCTACACCGCACGAATCCAGATTTGCCACCACAAGTAGGTGTGCTTGTTCAGATGAGCGCTCCCGCTGCAGAAGCGGGTAAAGATATTGCTCAGCACATCGCTGCATTTGCTCCTCAATATGTAAATCGTGAGGCGATTCCCGCTGATGCGATCGCGAGTGAGCGTCATATCGCAGAAGAAACTGCCCGTAATGAGGGTAAGCCAGATGCTGCGATTGCGAAGATCGTTGAAGGTCGAATCACTGGTTTTGTGAAGGAAGTCAGCTTGCTTGAGCAGGCTTTCGCTAAGGATGCCAAGAAGACCGTGCAACAGGTGCTCGATGAGGCAAAAACTGCCGTGTCGGCATTTCACCGTTTCCGAGTTGGACAGTAACCTCAGCACAGCGTTCATCGTTAAATAATTAGAGATAAGGAGCACTCACTATGGCCCGCAAAGGTTATAAGAGAGTGCTCCTTAAACTTTCTGGTGAAGTTTTTGGTGGAGAAAAAGGCATTGGTGTTGATCCTGATGTAGTTCACGATATTGCTGGACAGATTGCAGATGTCGTGCGAAGCGGTGTCCAAGTAGCGATTGTCGTTGGCGGAGGAAACTATTTCCGCGGGGCAGAGTTGCAGCAACGTGGCATGGACCGCGCTCGCGCTGACTATATGGGAATGCTTGGAACAGTCATGAACTGTTTGGCACTTCAAGATTTTCTGGAAAAAGAAGGAATTGAAACACGCGTTCAGACAGCGATTGCCATGGGGCAAGTCGCCGAGCCATACATTCCACGTCGCTCCATTCGGCACTTAGAAAAGGGTCGTGTAGTAATTTTTGGCGCAGGTGCAGGAATGCCATTTTTCACAACTGACACAGTTGCTGCTCAGCGCGCACTCGAAATTGGCTCAGAAGCTTTACTTCTCGCCAAGAGTGGTGTTGACGGTGTTTATGATTCAGATCCGCGCAAGAATCCTTCTGCTAAGAAATATGACACGGTTAGCTTTGATGATGTTCTGGCAAAGTCACTTGCAGTTGCAGATGCGGCAGCATTTAGCTTATGCCGGGAGAATCACCTTCCAATTGTAGTCTTTGATTTGAAGAACAAAGGAAATATCGCCCGTGCAGTACGCGGTGATTCAATCGGAACGCTCGTTTCCTAAGGTAGATGAGGATTTAACATGGCAGATCTAAATTCAACACTCGCTGATGCAAACGAGAAGATGGCGAAAGCTGTTGAGATCGCAAAAGAAGATTTTGGTGCAATTAGAACAGGCCGAGCTCACCCAGCGATGTTTGCAAAAATTATGGTGGAGTACTACGGCACGTACACGCCACTTGCTCAACTTGCGACAGTACAAGTTCCTGAAGCTCGAATGGCTCTCATTTCACCTTTCGATAAGGGCGCTATCGCCTCAGTTGAAAAAGCGATTCGTGAGTCAGACCTCGGAGTAAATCCAGCAAATGACAGCGGAGTAATCCGCGTGAATTTCCCGCAACTAACTGAAGAGCGACGTAAAGATTTTATTAAGGTTGCCCGAACAAAGGCTGAAGATTCAAGAGTCGCCATTCGAAATATCCGCCGCACAGCAAAAGAGGCGATGGAGAAGTTAGAAAAAGATGGGGACGTTGGTAAGGATGATTTAACGCGTTCTGAAAAGGAACTAGAAAAATATACCTCTGATCATGTGTCCAAAATTGATGAGCTTCTTAAGCACAAGGAGAGTGAGCTTTTAGAGGTTTAGCCCTAAGAGTTATTCCCATGGAAGATTTTCACTCAATAAACGAATCAATTAATCAAAAAGCAGGTCGAAAACTACTTCCTTCTATTTTGGTCTCCCTTTCAATTTTGGGAGTTGTATTCGGTGCGCTAAAAATTAACATCAACATATTTATGGTCTTGGTCTGGGT
>Ga0007835_1000164_pt1 | contig 9174 bp, 9 predicted proteins | sample CryBogCBE28Sep08_FD_54985 | JGI IMG/M metagenome (GOLD analysis project Ga0007835, IMG submission 54985) | Freshwater microbial communities from Crystal Bog, Wisconsin, USA - CBE28Sep08 | ecosystem: Environmental > Aquatic > Freshwater > Lake | place: Crystal Bog, Wisconsin, USA | collected...
GTTAATTCAATTCCAGCTTTTTCAATTCGAGCATCTCGCGCAACGCCATACGGCTCATACTCCTGGGAGATGTGAACCTCTGTGGCTCCGTAGCGTTTCTTGAGATCGCTCAGAACTTCTACTTGATCTCCCACCATCACGTGTAATTTATTTCCAAGTGACTCATCAAGACTGTGAAGTGAGGCGGCTAAATAGGCAAGCCTTTTAGTTCCAGTTTGGGAGATGAGTTTTTCATCCAAAATAAATACCGGAACAATCTCATCGCTTGCTTCAATTGCTGCAAGAAGCGCCGGATTATCAGCAAGGCGCAGATCTCGGCGAAACCAGAAGATTGCTCGCCTTGTCATGGCAGTAGTTAATCAGTCGTTAATCAGTTGTGTAACTGATGGACAGACTCATCCCAGCCTTTAACTTCATTTGGCTTTCGTGGACCAGGTCCGATGTAGCGAGCGGATGGGCGAATCAAACGACCCGTGCGCTTTTGTTCAAGAATATGAGCTGACCAACCCGCTGTACGGGCTGCTGTAAACATTGAAGTAAATAGCGGCGCTGGAATTTGCGCAAAATCTAGAACAATCGCTGCCCAGAATTCAACGTTTGTTTCTAGTACGCGCTCTGGATGGCGCTCATGTAATTCAGCGAGCGCAGCCTGCTCAAGTGCGAGCGCAACGTCATAACGTGGTGCGCCAAGTTCTTTTGCTGTACGGCGAAGTGTGCGAGCGCGTGGATCTTCAGCGCGATAAACACGGTGACCAAATCCCATAAGGCGCTCACCGCGATCTAAAATTCCTTTGACATATGCTCTTGCATCGCCAGACTTCTCAACGCCTTCAATCATGCTCAATACGCGCGCAGGTGCTCCGCCGTGAAGCGGTCCTGACATTGCGCCAATCGCACCTGACATCGAAGCGGCAACATCTGCTCCAGTTGATGCAATAACGCGAGCAGTAAAGGTCGATGCATTCATTCCATGTTCTGCAGCAGATACAAAGTAAGCATCGATGGCGCGCACATGTTTTGGATCAGGCTCTCCGCGCCAACGAATCATCATCCGCTCGACAACGGTATGCGCCTTATCAACTTCAGATTGAGGAACCATTGGTTGCCATGTTCCACGAGCAGATTGAGCAACATAGGAAAGCACCATGACAGATGCGCGCGCAAGATTGCTACGTGCTTCATCATCTGAAATATCTAAAAGTGGTTTAAAGCCCCATGCAGGAGCGAGCATTGCAATTGCAGATTGCACATCTACGCGCACATCACCTGAGTGAACAGGAAGCGGGAATGGTTCTGCCGGTGGTAAACCTGGATTAAATTCGTCATCAACGAGCAGGCCCCATACATTTCCGAAAGTAACTCGGCCAACTAAATCTTCAATATCAACACCGCGGTATCGAAGCGCGCTGCCTTCTTTGTCGGGTTCTGCAATTGTTGATTCAAATGCAATAACACCCTCAAGGCCGGGCTTGAAATCTTCGCTCACGTGCAGATCCTCCATCAGTTGATGCTCGTATTCTCCCCCGCTCTGGGCTTTGTGCCAAACCCTCGCCTCCCGGTAGCCCTTTAGGAAAAAGTGACGTTAGATACACCTATGAGCGCAGAACTAACCCCCGAGGCAATCAAGGCAATGCGCCGCTCCTATGGCGATGCAGGGCTGCACGAAACACAGATTGGTAGCGACCCCATCGCTGGTTTTAAGAGTTGGTTGGCAGATGCTGCCGCAAATCCTGTAGTTGTGGAAGCAAATGCAATGGTCTTATCAACGGTTGATGGCGAGCAACCTTCATCTAGAACCGTTCTACTTAAAGATGTGAGCGAGCGAGGATTCTCTTTTTTCACCAATTACAACTCACATAAAGGGTATGAATTAAGTTCTAATCCCCATGTGAGTCTGCTCTTTCCTTGGTATCCCCTAGAGCGACAAGTGATTGTTAAAGGTCATGCGACAAAAGTTTCTAGCCAGGAAAGTGATGAGTACTTTGCCTCGCGTCCATGGGGCAGTCGAATAGGCGCGTGGGCAAGTGAGCAATCTTCAGATCTTGAATCTCGCGAGGTATTACAAGATCGCTATGCCGAGCTCGCACTGAAGTATCCGGAAGGCTCAGAAGTGCCAAGACCTCCTCACTGGGGCGGCTTTATTGTGGCGCCGGCAACAATCGAATTCTGGCAAGGTCGCTACTCGCGCCTGCATGATCGAATCATCTTTACCCAGAGCAAAAATGGTTGGTCATTACGGCGCTTGAACCCTTAATCTTCATCCATGAGCGATATTCAAATCCCAGCAAACCTGAAGCCTAAAGACGGACGTTTTGGATGTGGTCCTTCAAAGATCCGCCCAGAAGCNCTNCAAGCACTTGTTGCAAGTAGTCCACTCGTTCTTGGAACGTCACATCGCCAAGCTCCGGTTAAAAATGTTGTCAAAGAAGTTCGCGCTGGTCTCACCTCATTATTTTCACTCCCTGATGGTTATGAAGTAATTATTGGCAACGGTGGCTCAACCGCATTTTGGGATATTGCAACCTTTGGTCTGATTGAAAAGAAATCACAACATCTTGTCTTTGGTGAGTTCTCATCTAAGTTTGCTGCTGCCTCCAGTGAGGCGCCATTCTTGGAAGAACCAACAGTGATTAAATCTGAACCAGGCACCCATCCAACTGCAAAGGCCGAGGCAGGCGTGGATGCATATGCATTGACACATAATGAAACAAGCACCGGTGTTTCAGCGCCTGTTATTCGCCCCAGTGGAACAGATGGCGCACTTGTATTAGTTGACGCAACGAGCGCCGCAGGCGGACTCGATGTTGATATCAAGCAATCAGATGTCTATTACTTTGCCCCACAAAAGTCATTCGCTTCAGATGGCGGCCTATGGATCGCAATCTTTAGCCCCGCGGCTATTGCAAGAGCTGAAAAGATCAAGGCAAGTGGCAGATTTATTCCAGCATTCTTTGATCTTGGTATTGCTATTGAAAACTCCCGACTTGAGCAGACATATAACACTCCAGCACTTGCCACATTTGTACTTCTTAATGAGCAGATTAAGTGGATGAATAGCAATGGTGGTTTGAAGTTCTCAGCAGGACGCTCTGCGCAGTCTTCTTCTCATCTTTATGCATGGGCAGAAAAAACAAGCTACACAACTCCATTTGTTACGGATCCTGCCATGCGCTCAAAGGTTGTTGGAACAATNAACTTTGATGACTCNATCGATGCGCTCAACGTTGCAAAGATCTTGCGCGCAAATGGCATCGTAGATACAGANCCTTACCGCAAGCTTGGTAAAAACCAACTTCGTATCGGAATGTTTCCTGCCGTTGACCCATCAGATGTTGAAGCGCTCACCACATGCATCGACTACGTAGTTGAGCAGTTAGCTAAGTAGCAAGGCAAATATGAGCTATAAAGTCAGAAGGCTCGTAACTATTGCTGTTCTGATCGGTGTATTTGCCCTAGTCGTTATTGGAAGTATTAAATAAGTTCTCTCGCATAATGAGGTAAACAGCCAGAGTTCCAAAAGTTGTAATAAGACCACAAATTGCGACGGTCTGACGTATTCCTAGCGTGTCGGAGAGCCAGCCAATAAATGGTGAACCCACAGGTGTTGCACCCAGAAATACTAAAACATAAAAGCCCATAACGCGGCCTCGTAATTCTTGTGGCGTAGTTGTCTGGGTATATGTATTTGCAGCGATCATTGTGGTGAGCGCAATAAAGCCAGAGACTGGAAGAAAGAGCGCATAAGAGAAATAGGTGGGCATGGAAGCTTGAATCACAAGTGATATTCCAAAGAGCCCAGCACAGTACATAACAAATAGGGGTTTGCGTTTTTGGTCTAACTTTGTTGCAATGACAGCCGCTAGCAGTGACCCAATTGCTAAAANACTTCCCAGTGCGCCAAATGCACCAGCACTCTTGTGGAAGACCTTAGTAGAAAGAAGTGCATTAAATATTTGGAAGTTAAGCCCAAAGGTAGAAGCGAAGAAAACGGTTGTAATAACGGCGATCAGATCTGGTCTGCTTTTGATATAGCGCAAACCTTCGGCTACTTTTCGAGGCTTATTTTCAACTGCATTTCTATGTAATTTTGTCGGGTTCATGAGGAAAAGTGCCAGAATGACGAAGAGAAATGACCCAGCATTAAAAAGAAATGACGGGCCGGTATTAAAAGCAGAGATAAGTAACCCTGAGATAGCAGGACCAATAAGTCTGCCAATATTAAAATTTGCAGAATTCAAACTCACAGCATTTGCGATATCACTCTTACCAACTAGTTCAGATGTAAAGGCCTGCCTCACCGGAGTATCAAGTGCCCCAAAGAGGCCCAGGAGAAATGCGAGAAGGAATACTTCAGTTAAATTCACTCGATGACTTATTGTTAGCCATCCAAGTATTGCAGCAGTAATTCCTCCGCCTGCATTTGTAACAATTAATAATTTACGTTTATCAAAGCGGTCAGCAAGAGAGCCCGCATATAAACTGAAGAGCAACATGGGCAAAAACTGAAGTCCAGTCACAATTCCAAGTTCAGATCCACCTTTATGCAGATCAGTGACAACAAGCCAATCTTGCGCAACACGCTGGGCCCAGGTTCCAGTATTAGAAATAAGGTTTGCCGTAAAGAGAAGAGTGAAATTTGGGTATTGAAAGGATCTAAGAGTAGAAATCTTCTGGGTCTTGTCATTCACTTTTTCACTCACAACCTGATACTACGCAACTATCCACTACTAGGCATTAGAATATCGATGTGAAACAAGCACTGCCGGTAGTAATCGTTGGAACATGCGCATGGGCAGTTGCCTTAGTGGTTGAGATAGCGATCAGCGCAAAAACAAGCAGCATCTGGATTTGTGTTGCAGGTATTGGCCTTGGGCTACTTGGAGTTGCTTATATATTGCGAGGACTTGTTAAAAACAGAAAGAAGTTTTAGTTCTCGTTCTCAACTTGAGAAGCAATACCGCGAAGCACCTTTGCAAGACGCTCTGATTCAGCGCTCGATGGATGGCGGCCATGGCGCAAGCCATTTCCAACCTTGTCGAGCATCTTGATTGTGTCTTCAATAATTGTTGCAAGGTCATCTGGGTTGATGCGGTTGTTCGCAACAACAGATGCTGGCTCATCAATGATTCGTACTGAAAGAGCTTGTGGTCCACGGCGGCCTTCGGCAACACCGAATTCAAGTTTTGTTCCAGGCTTAATAGTTGGAACACCAGTTGGGAGCGCAGAGGCAGCGAGATAAACATCTTCGCCCTCTTCAGATGCGATAAATCCAAAACCCTTTTCAAGGCTGAACCATTTCACGCGGCCTATAGGCATTTTCGCAATCTCCCTTCCTTACTTAATTTGTGAATAGTGGATTAGTTTAACCGATGAATGAGCTGGCTCGTTATTCGGGTATTCGAGCGCTTATTCGGCCACGATGAGCGCCTCAGAATGAGCGCCGCAGCCGTGATCTACCGAAACTACGCGGGCATCTTCCGGTGAGAGCGCATTGGCGCAAACACCGAAGGCACTTCGCAAAGATCCTGCAATAGGAATAAAGAAACCACATGAGTGACATGGCTTTGGTGCATATTGAGCAATTGGAGTTGCCGGTCCTCGGTCTCCGCTATGCCAACGCTTACTCGCTGCATCAATTCCTTCAACTGAGAGAACACGTGCACGTCCAAGACCTAGCTCAAATGCTTCCTGCAAATCTAATTCACCATCACTTGGAAGTTCGGCAAAACCTGGAACTAGACGAACATCATCTGCTGATGTTGGAATGATGTCGCCAACGCCAACATCCCCAGGCAAAATACGGTCCTTGTAAGGAACCCATTCTGGAGCAAGTAATGACTCGGCGCCTGGAAGCAGAACAACATCACAAATAGTTGCAGGAGAATCAGAATCTAGCTTTGCAACTGTTACTGCCCAACGCCATCCGTGATAACCAGGAAGTGAGCTTTCAAAAAGGTATGTACAGATGCGCTCATCTTCAGCATCAATAGAAACAAGCTCGCCAACAAACTTCGCNTCATGGGAATCTTCACATGCTGCTTGGCGCGCAAGTTCAAGTGCGTTGAACGGATCTTTGACTGACATGGCTNAATTGTAGAGGCAATATCGCAATGAAAAAGCCCTCGGGATTNCCGAGGGCTTTATGCAATCTACGCGTATTAGAAGTCCATATCTCCGCCACCAGCAGGAGCTGCTGCCGCTGACTTAGGTTCTGGCTTATCTGTAATAACTGCCTCTGTTGTGAGAAAGAGCGCTGCGATAGATGCTGCGTTTTGAAGAGCAGAACGTGTGACCTTTGCTGGATCAATAATTCCAGATTTGATCATGTCTACATATTCACCAGTTGCAGCATTAAGTCCCCAACCTGATTCCAAGTTACGAACCTTCTCAACAACAACTCCGCCTTCAAGGCCAGCGTTAATAGCAATTTGCTTAAGAGGTGCTTCAATTCCGAACTCNACAATACGAGCGCCGGTTGCTTCATCTCCTGCGAGTGAGAGCTTTGCAAGTGCAATCTTTCCAGCTTGAAGAAGAGCAACGCCGCCGCCGGCAACGATTCCTTCTTCTACTGCAGCCTTTGCATTGCGCACTGCATCTTCGATGCGGTGCTTACGCTCTTTAAGCTCAACTTCTGTTGCAGCTCCTGCCTTAATGACAGCAACTCCTCCAGCAAGCTTTGCAAGACGCTCTTGAAGCTTCTCACGATCATAATCAGAATCGCTGTTCTCGATCTCGGCGCGAATTTGATTGACGCGGCCCTTAATCTGATCAGCATCTCCTGAGCCCTCAACAATTGTTGTCTCTTCCTTACCAACAACAACTTTGCGAGCTTTTCCAAGNAGATCCATAGTTGCGCTCTCAAGCTTGAGACCAACTTCTTCAGAGATAACTGTTGCGCCAGTCAAGATTGCAATGTCTTGGAGCATTGCCTTGCGGCGATCTCCAAAGCCAGGTGCCTTAACAGCGACAGAGCGGAATGTTCCGCGAATCTTGTTTACTACCAAAGTTGCAAGGGCTTCACCCTCAACATCTTCAGCAAGAATAAGAAGCGGCTTACCTGATTGCATTACTTTTTCAAGAATAGGAACTAGATCTTTGATGTTTGTGATCTTGCCACTTGAGATCAAAATGTAGGCATCTTCAAGGACTGCTTCCATGCGATCTGAATCAGTTGTGAAGTAAGGCGAGATGTAGCCCTTATCAAAACGCATACCTTCGGTGAGCTCTAGCTCGAGACCGAATGTATTGCTCTCTTCAACGGTGATAACGCCTTCTTTGCCGACCTTATCCATCGCTTCAGCGATCATCTCACCGATTGTGGTGTCAGCAGCAGAGATAGATGCAGTAGCTGCGATCTGCTCCTTTGTATCAACGTTCTTAGCCATCTTAGAAAGTTCAGCTGAGATTGCTTCAACGGCCTTTTCGATACCACGCTTAAGAGCCATTGGATTCGATCCAGCAGCAACGTTGCGAAGTCCTTCGCGCACGAGTGCTTGAGCCAATACTGTTGCAGTTGTTGTTCCGTCTCCTGCAACATCATCCGTCTTCTTAGCAACTTCTTTTACTAATTCTGCGCCGATTTTTTCCCAAGGATCATCGAGTTCGATCTCTTTGGCGATGGAGACACCATCGTTTGTGATTGTGGGAGCGCCCCACTTCTTCTCAAGAACAACGTTACGACCGCGAGGTCCAAGTGTTACTTTGACGGCGTCAGCGAGCGCATTCATCCCGCGCTCAAGACCACGACGAGCCTCTTCATTAAAGGCGATCATCTTTGCCATGTTTTACTCCTCATAAATTTCATTAGCTTAAAGGCGATTTAGCACTCTGGTACTTCGAGTGATAAAACCAAATCTAGAGCAGGCTGGGGCTCTGGGCAAACCGAAGGGAGCCTGCTCACGCGTGGGCTGGGGGCAGAACTGCCAAAATCTCTAAGTTCGCTCTCAGAAATACCTAAGTGTCGCCACAGATCGGCGCCCCATGATCTACCCGTGAGAACAAAGAACAGCAAGTTACCTTCAGCTAAACCACAAATCGCTCTCCTTGCGATGGCGCTCGTTATTAGCTCTGGAGCTGTTTATGCCCAGGCGCACCGCGACCAAGTGAGCACAAGTAACCCAACACAAGCTGTTCAAAGTTCTCAAAGTACTCAAAGTACTCAAAGTACTCAGAGCGTCACGACTTCTACAAGCTCATCANTCACACAACCTGCGCCATCAACTAGCAAGGGAACCACACACTCTCACCGAAGCACGCTTCTACAAATTGTGGGCGGAGCGCATGGTGATGATGACGGTGAAAATGGTGATGATTGATCCATGGACCTCTTCAGTCACATTTTCTCTGCTGTAGTTGCAATTCCTGCAAGTTATATGGGATTNGTTCTCTTGATCAAAGTTGTTATGCCAAGGATTGCCAAAACTAGCAGGACTTATAAATTTTAATTCCGCAGCTAACCGAGCTTAAAACCCTCTGCTCTTTTTGATGAGCGAACATCACGCAGTCTGCGAAGACGTTTAATGAGCATTGGTTCTAATTCGTAAGCTATTTCCTTGTCAATAAGAACACTGAGCAATTGGTAATAGGCAGCGGGAGCTAAATCAAAAGTCTCTTTAATAGCAGATTCCTTTGCCCCTGCATGGCGCCACCATTGACGCTCAAAAGCCAAGATTGATAGCTCAAGCTCTGTTAATTCTGCCTTACCCATAATGAGAACATCATAGAAGGAAGCACTGACAGTGGGCGCTTTTTGCCTCTAATTGAGNGATGGCATGTTGCTGTGGTAATCGAAAGATTTCGCTGCACGGATTAAGTTACGCGCCATCGTTGGGAAGATAAATCCATGAAATGGATAAACCAGAGCCCAGTAAATATGACCACCCATGCCATGGGGTTGAAATGTTGCGGTCTGGATCATGCGGCGCTGCTTCTTGCCATCATGGTCTACTTCGGCAATCTCAAAGCGTAACCATGCTTTGCCAGGCAAGATCATCTCCGCCACCAAAGTCAGTATGTGTTCACGCTCTAATAATTCAACCCTCCAAAAATCAAGGGACTCTCCTTGGCGCAAAAAGTCAGGATCACGACGGCCGCGGCGAAGACCAACACCACCAATCATGCTGTCCATAAGACCACGCAGATACCAGAGCAGATCTGCCCCATACCAACCGTGGT
>Ga0007835_1000177_pt1:0-2500 | contig 8936 bp, 10 predicted proteins | sample CryBogCBE28Sep08_FD_54985 | JGI IMG/M metagenome (GOLD analysis project Ga0007835, IMG submission 54985) | Freshwater microbial communities from Crystal Bog, Wisconsin, USA - CBE28Sep08 | ecosystem: Environmental > Aquatic > Freshwater > Lake | place: Crystal Bog, Wisconsin, USA...
AAGACTTCGTACTCGCAAGACGCTGATTAAAAGCAGCTACTCCAGAAAGACTCGCTAAATTGCGGTAAAAATGGACTACCACATAAATTCCCAAAGGAAAAACCCCGAAAAAACTAAATGCCTTACTCAACCAAAACGACCGATAAGAGGTCTTCATCGCATCTCCCCTGATCTGCTCGCTTCTCTGCCGCTCAAACTCACAAGACCCTCATTTCTAAAAACAAACCCCGAAAATCTCAGATGACACTCCTGCAAAAAAATCCTCGCAGGGAGACTCCTAAACACCCTCTTTTATCCTTCGCCCCCAGCTTCTGTCAAGTACAAGACAATTACCCCCCTCTTCATCAATAAAAAATATTGCATTTCAAGCTCTGAGGGTTAGATTCAAGCGCAATGCGTTTGGGTATTGCCAGTCTTTTTTTACTCCTGATCTATCTACCTAACGTACACGCAAGATCCCTTCGAGGACTCTGGGGCTACACCTTCCCAAGTGCTTGCCTGGGCCAAAACAATGCCTTTGCACTATCCTCTCACTCACCCACCTCAACCTATCTCCTAGGATTAGAATATGAAGTATTCGAGGGTATTACTTTTGAAATGGACGCTGTTTATGCAACCCGAGGATTTCAACAAATCCTCAATGCCACTACCTCCGAAATCAGCTTCCAAGCCATCCAAATCCCTATCTTATTGCGCTACTACATTGCCCCCACACTCTCTCTGGGTGTCGGAGGTTACGGGGCATGGGGCTCTTATCAAGACAACTCTCCTGCAAAAATCACCCTAGGATCTTATAGTGCATCTAACTACGATGCAGAAGATTACGGCGCGCTTTTTAGCCTGGCAGCTCGGATTCACGTCATTTACACCGTCGATTTTTTAATTGAGGGCCGCTACCTACACGGATTAAAAAATATCAGCCACTTCGCCAATACCAGCATCTACCTTCGAGACTATCAGCTTCTTTTTGGAGTAAGCTTATTCTAAAAAGAACTGACCCCAGGACAAAATACCCCCATCACCTCTGAATCTTCCTCATCGAGGATCTAGCATAGATCCCCCCAAGACTCCTGCTTTCTGCCACTCGCACATCAAGATCCCAGGTACCTGAAAAAAACCCAAACCCTGAAACTTCTCCCAGAAAATAGCAACAAAACAGGTTGCTATTGAGTCAAAATACTTGATTTTGTGAGTAACACAAACGAAGTCTCGTGACGGATGCAAGAAACCCATCAAAAAAGCTAAGCTCAGGCCTACTATGTGCAGGCGTAAAAATCTTGAGACCCTGCCCTCAATGAGAAAAATAAAAAAGAAGAAAACCCACTAAAGCAACACTACATCCCGCAACCACATCCCCATAATGCTCAAAAATAGGATGCTCTAATTTAAAAAAACCTAAAAAAGCCAAAAAAGTGGAACCCAAAAGAGCAGCCAAGACCCCCAAAGAAAAGGCTACCCAGATGCACAGCAAGGCACCCACCCCTTCCACAATAGCCTGTCCCACCACCGGTAAAACGGCAACACAAGGAGAAAAACCTAAGGTGAATAAAAACCAAAAAGGAGTTTTCTGTGAAGGAACTTGAGCACTGAGATGAGTGTGACCATGACAACTCCATTGAGTAAAAAAAGCAATCCCAGCAAAGAACAAACCAAAAACGCCTAAAGCCAAACCTGCGTAACGCTCAATGGACTCTTCATAATCCAAAAAAAAATGAGTCTCTACCCATAAGGATAAAAGTGCCAAAAAAAAGGACAAAGCAATATGCCCCAACGCAGTCACACAAGCACCCAAAAGAGCGTTTTTTAAAGGCCATTTTCGAGATTTTGCAATCAAAACAACGGGTAACCAATGTCCTGGAGCAAGAGAATGTAAAATACCTACGGAAGCCGCAGAAAATATCAAAAGTATCACAAATCAAAAATCTTTCCTAATCAGACCAACTCTTCTACAAGAGAGAGCATAGCGCAGACGATTTTTCTCACATAAAAAGTTATTCTCTCACCAAAAAGAACGCAATGCACTAACAAAAGATTTTATCTTGTGAGACTAACGCCTCAACAAAAAAAGTCCAATTTAATTTTGACACGCAAGCATTCTCACGCCGTAAGAAAAATCATTTCCTGATTTTAAAAATATTGCTAATTCTGAAAAAGGGCATAGCTACTAAAAGGGAGGGGGGAAGGAAGATGAAAATCGGTAATGAGGTTTCAAGAAAAAAAGCGTTACTACTCTGGCACGAAGGGATGTTACACCACCATTTAGGTGATTTACTAAAAGCTATCGATTTATACACGCAGTCTATCGCCATTCATCCCACAGCGGAGTCCTATGCTTTCAGGGGTTGGGCCTACAGTTTTTTCGGAAACTTCCAAGAAGCCATCGAAGAATGCAAAAAAGCAATCCGAGTCGACCCTACACTCGGAAATCCCTACAATGACATCGGCTCTTACCTCATCACACAAGGTAAATTAGACGAAGCAGAACGATGGCTCGCACGAG
>Ga0007835_1000177_pt1:5000-8936 | contig 8936 bp, 10 predicted proteins | sample CryBogCBE28Sep08_FD_54985 | JGI IMG/M metagenome (GOLD analysis project Ga0007835, IMG submission 54985) | Freshwater microbial communities from Crystal Bog, Wisconsin, USA - CBE28Sep08 | ecosystem: Environmental > Aquatic > Freshwater > Lake | place: Crystal Bog, Wisconsin, USA...
CCAGCAGCAGCTCTTGTCATACCTCCACCTGTGCTTTCGCTCAGGCTTCTACGGCTTAGACAATGCTCCCCTACCCCGCGAATACCTTCTCGGTACTCGCAGTCGCAGCTTCGGTTCTAAACTTCAGCCCCGTTACGTTTTCGGCGCAACACCCCTCGACCAGTGAGCTATTACGCTTTCTTTAAAGGATAGCTGCTTCTAAGCTAACCTCCTGGTTGTCTCGGGAATGTCACATCCTTTCCCACTCAGTTTAGAATTTGGGACCTTAGCTGGCGATCTGGGTTCTTTCCCTTTTGACGACGAAACTTATCTCCCGCCGTCTGCCTCCTAGGGGGTTCAGTTCACTGGCATTCGGAGTTTGATAGGGTTTGGTAACCCGGTAAGGCCCCTAGCCCAGTCAGTGCTCTACCTCCAGTGACTCTCCCTAAGACGCTACCTAAATAGCTTTCGGGGAGAACCAGCTATCACGCAATTTGGTTGGCCTTTCACCCCTAAGCACAACTCATCCGAAACCTTTTCAACGGTTACCGGTTCGGTCCTCCACGCCCTGTTACGGGCGCTTCAACCTGGTCATGCCTAGCTCATCGCGTTTCGGGTCTAGTGCCGGTCACTCATTCGCCCTATTCAGACTCGCTTTCGCTACGGCTTCCCCCTTCGGGTTAACCTTGCGACCGACACTAACTCGCTGGTTCATTATGCAAAAGGTACGTGGTCAGGCATTTCTTTTTCAAGACATAGCCCTCCCACCGCTTGTAGGCACGGGGTTTCAGATTCTATTTCACTCCCCTATACGGGGTTCTTTTCACCTTTCCCTCACGGTACTATGCGCTATCGGTGACATGCTTGTATTTAGTCTTGGATGATGGTCCACCCGGATTCCCACAGGGGTTCTCGAGCCCCATGGTACTTGGGATTCTCCTAGAGTCTCTGAACATTTCGTCTACGGGGCTTTCACCCTTTCTTGCAGCTTTTTCCAAAGCTTTCGACTATCTTCTTCGAATCTCATCTCGGAGTCCCGCAACCCCACTTAACTTGTTAAGTGGTTTAGACTTTGCCCGCTTCGCTCGCCACTACTGAGGGCATCTCTTGCTTGATTTCTTTTCCTGGAGGTACTAAGATGTTTCAATTCCCTCCGTTCGCCTTCTTATCCTACTTCACTCAGATAAGAATCACTTTTTACAGTGGGGTTTCCCCATTCGGACACGCCCGGGTCTTTGCTTTTTTGGCAGCTCACCGAGCTCTTTCGTGGCCTAAACCGTCCTTCTTCGCCAGCATGTCCCAAGGCATCCACCTCGTGCCCTGAGTCGCTTATCACGTTTTTTACTCTTCGCCTATGCCCAGAGAACTCAATCTCTGTGCTTTGCAGATACTGTTCCTGATTCACCATGGTTTTCCATGGCTTCTTCAGTTTTTTTCAGCTTTTACTTTCTATACCTTATTCTGTTTTCAAAGATCTTCCATCTCAAGGGCTTTCCCCCTAAGACCCGCAATACCCTAGGCATTACGGCTAAACTTTTTCCGATTTGGTGGGCCTGAGAAGACTTGAACTTCCGACCCCACGCTTATCAAGCGTGTGCTCTAACCAACTGAGCTACAGGCCCGTTGACCCTCATGGGTTCAATCTTTTGAAAGAGAAAATGGAGACTTAAGACCGATCTCTTTTACGAGACTTGACCAGAAATACCTATGCTCTTACGCATAGCTCTATTCCTTAGAAAGGAGGTGATCCAGCCGCAGGTTCCCCTACGGCTACCTTGTTACGACTTCACCTCAGTCACTCACCCCACCTTCGCCGAAGGCCTCCTTTCGGTTAGCCTGATCGTCTTCTGGTTGAGTCAGCTCCCATGGTGTGACGGGCGGTGTGTACAAGGCCCGGGAACGTATTCACCGCGGCGTGCTGATCCGCGATTACTAGCGATTCCAACTTCATGGAGTCGAGTTGCAGACTCCAATCCGAACTGAGAACGGCTTTTTGAGATTGGCTCCAGGTTTCCCCTTTGCTTCCCTTTGTACCGTCCATTGTATCACGTGTGTCGCCCTGGATATAAAGGCCATGAGGACTTGACGTCATCCCCACCTTCCTCCGTGTTCACCACGGCAGTCTCCTTAGAGTGCCCAACTGAATGCTGGCAACTAAGGACAGGGGTTGCGCTCGTTGCGGGACTTAACCCAACATGTCACCACACGAGCTGACGACAGCCATGCAGCACCTGTCTTCCTGCTGTATTACTACAGAGATCCTATTTCTAGGACTGTCAGGAGATGTCAAATCCAGGTAAGGTTCTTCGCGTTGCTTCGAATTAAACCACATGATCCACCGCTTGTGCGGGCCCCCGTCAATTCCTTTGAGTTTTAGTCTTGCGACCGTACTTCCCAGGCGGGGTACTTAGTGCGTTAGCTACGGTTCGGCGGGGGTCAAGACCCTCCAAACCTAGTACCCATCGTTTACGGCGTGGACTACCAGGGTATCTAATCCTGTTTGCTCCCCACGCTTTCGTAGTTGAGTGTCAGTTCCTGTCCAGGTCGTCGCCTTCGCTTCTGGTGTTCCTCCCGATCTCTACGCATTTCACCGCTACACCGGGAATTCCACGACCCTCTCCAGGACTCTAGTCTCACCGTTTCTGGGGCACTTCTTGAGTTAAGCTCAAGGCTTTCACCCCAGACAAATGAGACCACCTACCTACCCTTTACGCCCAATAATTCCGAGCAACGCTTGCACCCTCCGTATTACCGCGGCTGCTGGCACGGAGTTAGCCGGTGCTTCCTTTAGCGGTACCGTCAGACCTAGAGGCTATTCACCTCTTGGCTTTTCGTCCCGCTCGACAGAGCTTTACAACCCGAAGGCCTTCTTCACTCACGCGGCGTGGCTGCGTCAGACTTTCGTCCATTGCGCAAGATTCCCCACTGCTGCCTCCCGCAGGAGTCTGGACCGTGTTTCAGTTCCAGTGTGGCTGATCATCCTCTCAGACCAGCTACTCATCATCGCCTTGGTAGGCTTTTACCCCACCAACTAGCTAATGAGACGCAGGCTCATCCCAAAGCAAGGGGAATTTCTTCCTCCCTTTCCCGAAAAACCCAATTACGGATTCCGTCGCTCTATCTAGTATTAGCCTGCCTTTCGATAGGTTATTCCAGACTTTGAGGTAGATTACCTACGCGTTACTCACCCGTACGCCACTTTACTTGGGATTACTCCCTTTCACGTTCGACTTGCATGTGTTAAGCACGCCGCCAGCGTTCGCTCTGAGCCAGGATCAAACTCTCATGTTTGAAATTTTATAAAACTTACAAACTTCTAGTTTAAACCCAAACTCAATTTCTTTTATCAAAGACATTGATTCGAGGTTTTCGACATCACTTAAGCTTTCTGCTTAAGCTGCCATGTCTACTCGCCCCCACTTTCTCTTTCAAATTATTCAACCCATTTTTCAAAGATCTGCTGTTTTCGTTTTTTTTTCCTTCACTCAACAGCGAGTTCTCATGCGTACCTAATTTTTAAAATCCTTGCAAGTTATTTTTTAAGGATTTTTTTAAAATCTTTCTTTTCTTCTCAAAACAGTGAAAACGGAACAAAAAATCAATTCTTTAAGTAGTTTTTTAGCGTTACCAGAGACAAATACCTACTGCGTAGACACCCTCCTCGCTGAAAAACTTAGCTAAGAATCGAGCACTGTTACCGAAATACAACTAAAAAGTTTTCATGACCCTTCAGCTCTGTCAGTAGATCCCGGAAATCAACTCCCATTTGATGGATCCTTGGTCTTCCCTAGCTAAAAAATAAAACTTAAAAGATTGTTTTCATGAAAAACTATCCAAAAACTTAAAATTTGAGTTAAATGTGCAGTGAAACGACCGTCCGAGAGGATTTTTATGATGAACCAAGGCCATCTTTTAGTCACCGGTGCTGCCGGATTTATTGGAAGCACATTTGTACGC
>Ga0007835_1000178_pt1 | contig 8899 bp, 9 predicted proteins | sample CryBogCBE28Sep08_FD_54985 | JGI IMG/M metagenome (GOLD analysis project Ga0007835, IMG submission 54985) | Freshwater microbial communities from Crystal Bog, Wisconsin, USA - CBE28Sep08 | ecosystem: Environmental > Aquatic > Freshwater > Lake | place: Crystal Bog, Wisconsin, USA | collected...
CTATCGGCTAATTGAGTAGCTTGTTCTTCATCTATACCTTGTGTCATCAATTTTACAACAGTATCGCCATGGGCTTTAAGTTTTGCAGCCTCAAGCGAAGCAGTTTTAGCATCACCCATATGAGCAGCGCCAGCTTTGTGGTATATCGCTTCTGCTTCTTTTGCAGCAATTGTGGATGGTATGAGTAAGCCTTTTTGACGCAAGTCTTCTTTAGTAAGTCCAAGATGTTGCGCTTGCATGATAAGGCCCTGTCCAGAAAGACCAGTAGCAATAAGTTGTGAAAGTAACTTGTCTTTTCTAGCTTCACTTGATTCTGCACTCTTCAGATAGCCAGTACCGAACCCACTAATTCCAGCAGCAAGTCCAGCATTTCTACCAATACCTTGGGACATACTAGCACCGCCAGCAATAAGCCCACGACCAATATCCTGCATAGTAGTATCTTTGTTGTACTGGTTCATCATCATGCCAGTCCAGTTGTTTACCATTTTAGTAATGTCGTTGGTCTGTTTAGTAGGGTCATACAAATCTAACGAAGGGGTAGGAGGTGCAGAGGTAGGAGGTTTAGCACTTAAAAGACTAGTTCTATTCACGGGAGCAGGAGCAGGAGCGGCAGGTTTAGATCCAGCAAGAACAGGGTTAAGGCTTCCAGGAGGAGCTATTTGTTTTGTTGGGTCTTGTCCTCTAATAGTTGCATCAGGCGACTCCATATCTTCTGTATCAGCCGTTGTAAGTTTTGAACTTGTTGGTCGGTTTAAATCTGCTTGGGTTAAAGTGCCAGCTTGAGCTTTACTTAGAATTTTATCCCGTGGATCTGAGTACATCCAATCTTTAACAGACTGCAATGTATTACTTGGATGGGTAATTGTGTCCCAAACTTTTTTATCGAGATTAGATACTGGGGGTAAACTAAACGCATTTGGGTCTATACTAGTTAATTGGTCTTTACTATCTACCACACCATACTTTTTCACTTTCATAATGCCACCAGCTTTAGCAGCTTGAGTCGGGGTTTGCTGTGATAAATCAGGTTGTGGTTGTGGAGCCTGTGCCATCTGGGGTTGTTGTGGTTGCGGTGCAGCTAGAGGACCTGGGCCTTGTGCAGGCTGTTGTTGCATTTGCGCTTGGGCGTGTTGTACTAGTGCAGATACTTCCGCAATCTGTGCATCTACTATTCTAAGTTCGTGTTTGTCACCTTTTTCTTTAGCGATATCACGTTTAACTTGTAGGTCAGCCATAATAGTTGGGTACTGGGCTAAAAGTTTTTGTACGCTTTGCTGGTCTAACTGTTGTAGTTTAGCAACATTGTCTTGAGCGACAGTAGATGTAGGTGCTGGTGGAGGAGCTTTAGATTGCAATGCTTCACTTGTTTTTAGCACACCAATTAAGTCAGCAGGTAAACCTTTTGGAATTACGCCATCTTTAAGGCTTTGATCAGGTACAGATGAAGGATTATTAATCGCTTTGTTAACAATAGCGCCAATACCACCAGAAGCCATTTTTTTAACCTTCATAATACCGCCTTTGGCAGCAGCAGCAACCTGTGGCATATTAATATTGGTTGTAGGTGAGTTACCTGTCATAGCAGCAATACCCAAACCAGTCATACCGGCGCCACCAATTAAGTTAGCGGTACTAGGTGCAGCAGTTTGCACATTCTGGGTTGTATCCGTCATAGGAATACCAGAAGCTAAGTTTTTAAGGTTAGTCAACTGGGTCATTGGATAGTTCTGACCAGTCTGGTAGTTTTGCATAGCTTGATTAATAATAGCTTGTTGGCCCGCAGTCTGTTGTTGACCGTACTGGTTTTGTACACCTAAGTTAGCTAGGTTAGTTTGGTTTTGTGAAGCACCAATATTAGCTAAAGTATTACCACCAGTAATAGCAGCTTGATTACCTTGTAACCCCATATTAGCTACATTATTAGCTTGAGTTTGTGCATTACCATATGCAGTGTTATAGGCGTTACCAATTAACTGGTTATTAGCCAGCATTTGATTTTGTTGGTTTAGACCTTGTTGTAGTGCGTTACGTGAGCCACCAAAAGCCCCTGCACCTGTAGCTTGGCCTGCCATTTGTTGTCCAGCTATACCATACTGTTGGTTAGATAATTGCAAAGCTGGGTTAAGTGCATTTTGAATAAATGGGTTCATATACTGACTCATAGCATTACCACTAGTCAGAGTGTTTTGCAGATTTTGACCCGCATTTAAGGCGCCCATAGTACCCATACCAGCAGCACCCGTAGCCATACCATACTGTCCAGGAGTTTGCAAATTACCAGCGCCTTGGAATGATTGATTTTGTAATGAACCAAATGGAGCCACTGCAGCGTTAGCAGCATTCATATCGTTAGCAGTCATACCATATTGACCGCCTTGACCATTGGATGTACCAAAAGCATTGTATGGGTTCATGCCTGTAATTTGGCCTTGAACTACATTTCCATTTGCATCAGTAGTACTTGGGGCAGTTTGAAACACTTGGTTTTGTGCCGCACCCAGCATAGACGTCACATAGGGCGCTGCCCATGGCGATAAACTACTATACGAATTTGATACTGATTGTGTGGTTCCACCACCACCTGATCCGCCGCCACCCATAAAACCTCCTAAATTCTCTGTTCTGCAACAATATATCTATTTTTAAAACCTACACGACCAAGTAACCGGCTCATTGATTCACGTACCGCCGTCTGTACTTTTGTCGCACCAAATTTCTTTACAATTCCTACCATTTGATTATAAGAATCTTTACAAATAATCATGTTACCGCCAGTACAAGTTATAAAAGCAACCCTATCATTTGGATAATTTAAAAACGATATAGTCATCGCTCCTTTGGTTGTTTTGTTCTCTACTGCTACTAATAAAATCCACTGCCCTGTACAGACAAACTGTTTAATCTGGTCTACCGAATAATCTTCGCTATCATGCTTGTGGGCTTCAATTATAAACGGCTCAACTAATTTCCATGTTTGCGCACATAGTTCAGTTGGTATATGTTTAATAATCATTTCGGTAAGTATTTATCTGCCTTAATTTGTTTGCCTTGTTTCTTATTACCTGTACGAGCTTTACGTACATTATCCATCATTTTATATAGGTGTTTTGCACCAGCATCTGTACTACCATTACCAAGATGAGAAACAACATCAGCAGGGACCACAAATTCACCTTCAGCAAGACGAGCTGGTTGTTTATGAGCAATTGTTGCAGGAATTTCATCAGACATACCATCGCCAGGACCTTTAAGTAGCCGACCACCATCAGAGTAATCCCCCAAATGATGTTCAGTTTTACCACCATGAGCCATACCCATAATACCGCCTGTAGCCCCAGTTTTAGTTTGTGTACCGCCAATACCTTGGCTTTGTAGAGCACTTAAAGCTTGAGTTGCTTGAGTTGGATTAATACCGTATTGGTTTAGTAAAGATTGTGTTTGTGGGGATAAACTAGCATTTTTATTTTGGTTTAAATCAGCTGGGCTATTAGCTGCAGTATTAACGTCAGGAGTCATCTGAGCTTCAGCACCGCCACCTACTGCTAACTTAGCAATACCACCTTTTTTAGCTTGAAAATAACCTCGGTAGTTATTAGATAGACCCGCATTCATCATATTAGATGAAGGTTTTGATTGTCCGATTGTTGACCCTGCAACTGGTCCAGTTATACCACCACTCTTTGGACCTAGGGCACCATAAGCAATCATAGCCGCAGGTACACCCCATTTAAGGTATTGTCCATAACCAGAAGCAGCAGGGTTAGGAACACCAGGAGTACCAGGAACACTAGGAGTACCAGGAGGTATTGCATTAGCAGTGCCAGTATAAGCATCTAATGGATTTACAGCATTAGCACCAGCACTATATCCACCAGCCATATCTGCACCCATAGGGGCACCCGCAGCAGCGGCATTAGCAGCAGCGGCATTAGCGGCGGCAGTATTAGCAACAGCACTACCAGTAAACGCATCAGTAGCTATACCAGAAGCAGGAACAAAAGCTCCACCACCTCCAGCACCACCAGCAGCAATAGCGGCAGTATCAGCAGCACCACCAGCAGCAGCCCCAACACCTAAAGCAGAAAGCCCAGCGCCAGCGCCAGCGCCAAGAACGCCACCCATCAAAGCACCGTTCAATACATTTTTACCTTGAGAACCTGCATATACACCACCAGCAGTTGCGCCCAAACCTCCACCAATTAGCATCATAGTGCCAATACCTACGTCAACAAATGCCATATTAGTTTCCTTCCAATAGCGGATTCTCGACAAACATGTGTTCTAGCTTTTCCACATCAGTTTCGTCAGTTGCAAAAATATTTTGAAATACAACAGTCTCAATTATTTGGGCTACTTTACGGCCCGGTTTTCCTACAAAAGTAGTAGGAGCCACTAGCTCAATAACTTCACCATCATCTTTTAATAACTTCATACGACCTTGCAGCATTACACACAAATGCTCAGTCTTATGGGGTTTACCTACAATTATAGATCCTGCAGGCATAGTAACTTCTTTAACATAGATTCCCGGGGCAAAATAGTGTTTTTCAACACACTCAACCTGTGGCATTTCCCGAAGTTGCGGTAATACAGCTTCAATTTTAAGTGCCTTTAGATGAGCTACTTGGGTCATAGAGTAGCTTTTAATTTAAACTTGGGGTTATCAGATTGTTGCGCCGTAACTCCCATAGGCTGGGCAGCTTGCATGAATGTAGGGTCAGCATCTTTATCATAAATAGTATGAATCCCTGCTTTACGTAGCAAGTCAACAAAATGCTTAATATCTTCTTTTAGTTGTTCTTGGGTATCTAAAGTAAAAAAGTGAATTTGTGCAGTACCATGGTCTAAGTTCTTGATTGCTAAAAGAGAATTTTTAAATTGCATGAGTTTTAAACCTTCATTTAGCTCTTGTTGTACAGCAGCCATACCCTGTTGTAAAGGAATACCTCTATTTTGGAAATAGTTAGTTAAAATCTGAATAGCGCTTGACGATGGTTTTCCAGCACCAACAGGTTGTGCAGGGGCAGCTTGTGGAGTATTACCTAGCCCACCCATAGCAGATTTCATGAGCATTTGCTCGCCTATGCCTTGATTCATAATTTATACCACCGTTCCATTATAATTGACCCATTTTACACCGTTCCACCATATAGGGTAACCTAAAGTTGTATCAAAAAACTGCTGTCCTGTCTGTTGGTTTTTTGTGGGTCTTTGTGTAGTTTTACCAAAATCAGGGGTTGCTATAGCTTGTGTATAGCTATTTAACTGGTTAAAGTAAAGCCTTAATTGGTTTAATAATAAGTTTTCAAACTGAGGACTATAGTCCTGGGGGGCATTTTGTAAATTTGGAGGTGCTGGATTTAATGGTGTCCCATTATAATTTTGGTAAGCTGGAATAGTCATTATCTGCGACCATCCTGTCGTACGTCAATACGTGGGCTACCTAACTGCCAAGCTACTCCAACCCCAGTAGATTCAATTCTAATTGCCATCTGACGACCACGGACCCGGGTATATACTTGACCATCAAACTGATTTACTGTATATGCAGGAACATTAGTAAAGTTTTGACTACTTTGTACTGATGGATTATCTGCACTAGTATATGGGGTTCCCGAGTTTTGACGGGGTAATATTTGCATAGTTACAGATGGCTGGTTAGTAGTAGAACTATTAAAGTTAATATCAGGCAAGATACGCCATACAAATCCAAAATTGTTCCCATCACCAATGTCAAAGTCTGAAGATTGAATATAAGCCGTTATAGGTAAAGTGGCTGAAGTAGATACATCGTCATTACCGTTTTCATGATAAAGCAGTCGACCGTTATAATCTGCAGCAACAGGGTATGGTTGTGTGCCTGTTTGCATCCAAGCTGTACGTCCCATACTTCCATAGTACCAAATGTTATCTAGGTAGTTATAAACAACATATTTGTCCACTTGTGTACCACTGCTAGATATGCTTACGTAAAACCACCAAACTTCATTAAAACCTTCATTAGCTCCAGCAAACACTTGGTAGGCTTGGTCTTGGTTAATATCTTCGTAGACGTATTGTTTTAGTGAACAAGGCAAAGTTTTTACCGTACCGTCATACATATAGAACCGGTCACGGCCCATCCAGTAAGTAATATTATTCACGGTAATCGTGGAGTTAGGAGACATAATAGATATGTTATCCATCAGCACTTGGAAACCCCAAACGTAAGGAGCACCAATATATTGCATAGAATACAGGCAAGAATCAGTCCAAACTAAAATTTCTTGGCGAGTNGCACGAGCGCCCATAATATATGAGCCATTGGTAAGGGTATACTCACCAGACTGATTTGTAAGTTGGGGTACCCATTGGTACGCATTAGCCTGATCTGACCAACGAACTAGCATTGGATTAAATGCTGTATTAGCGTTATTAGGGCTATACGAATTAGCGCCAAATGCAATTACAAATTCTTGGATTGAAGATGCAATCACCTGATAGGTTGCAATCGGTACAAAAGAGCCAGCGTAAGAGAATGNATAAGTACCAGAGTTTGCTCCTGTGGTCGTTCCAGTAATAGGTACTGTTGTAGCTCCAGTTATATACGTAGAAGCTATTTTTGTACCCGCTGGAATATTAGTGCCCGTTATGACCATGTATGGATATAGGCTTGGAGCAACAACAGAAGATACAGTAATACTTGTAGCACTGCCAGAAAAAGTAGCATTGTCACTAGCTGCAGTTGTTGTATTAGCCAAAGAGCTTAAGTATTGTGCTCGTGTACTAACACCTGTAGAATCCGCCCAATAAAAAATAGGACCTCCACGAGGAGCAATAACAAGATCGGCACCGTAGTTATCATTAGACCAAAGGCGAAGTTGTTGCCCAATACCAGAAGAGTAACTAGACCCCCAAGTTCCACGACTCCAAGGACCAGCCCCCCATCCAGTGCCAATAGAGTAAACGTTTAGCCCTGTTGGATATTCATATTGCGCAGTAACTGTACCCCCACCTGTACCTGAAGTTGCTGGGCTTGTAATTGTTATAGTATAAGTAGTACCAGAAACAACAGAAGTTACAGCATAATCCCCTGCAATAGTTACTCCGCCTACAGCAGAAGCCCCAGAAAAGAAAACATAATCCCCAACTCCAGGGTTATATGTAGCGTCTGTAACTAAAACACTATAAGCATTCCCACCATAATTAGTAACAAAAGGGTTGGTAAGGGTATCGGTTTGAACAATTGGGGTTATATCGTTGTAAACACCACCAAAGTAAAGGTAGTATTTACTATTTGTTCCTAAACCAATGTAGGTATTTCCTGCGCCAGCGTCGCCATCTAACCAAATCCAAATGGAACGGCATACGCCAAGATATTGGCTATTAGATACTTGGGTCCATCCACCTATTTTTTCAGGTAACCCAGAACGAAAACGAATCTTATCGCCATCATACCAGCCACCTTCATTAGAGTAGATAGTACCTTCACGGTTTAAACCGGGGCGAAGGGATAGTTTTTGTAAGGCCATATAGTGGTTTACCCTAGTACAGAGATTGCTTTTGCAATTTTAACTTTGCGGTCATCAAGTCCGAGTAACCCGCCATTAATACGTTTAGTCATTGTATCAGTATCTTGGGCATCAGCCAAGGCATTAAGCCCTACTTTTTGCCAGAACCATCCCGCAGACAAACAAGCATAATTAGGCAAAGCCAAAAGATTAGGTTCATTGATAAGATCAATACCAAGTGCTTTTCCACATCGGTCATAATTTTCCTTGCCAGTTAGCTGTATAAGTCCTCTTCCGTGGTAGGCGAACCCCTCACCAGATTCTTCGTTGCCATTACCCATCCGCCCAGCATAAACTTTGTTGGCTATCTTCTCGGGGTTATTTGCATATTGGTTAGCAGTAGCTTGATCTGGAAAACGACTAGGCCAAACACGCATTAAAGCCTGTGCAGAGTAATGTAAGTTTTCTTCTATAACCTTAAAGTTATTTGATTCATGGGCACACTGCCCTACAAAGAAAGCCTGACGCACTGGAGTACTAATATCATATTTAGCAAACGTTGCATTTAATGGATCAAGCCATTTTTCATCAATTCCTAATGCTTGAAGTTGTTGACTATTCATTTAATACCCTGTATTTCTAGCATCCACTTTTGTAAATCAATCAATTGGAGGGTTGTTTCTGTACATTGTTCAGCAAGTACGTTGTAGGTGGAGACTGCATCAGAGAGTTTGGAGGTTGTGGAAATACCGGGCACGGTACTGCTACCATTGTTGTTCCGCACCCCGTTAGCATAATACTGCCTAATAAGAGCAAGTTTCGCATCATACTCATCAGATATTCCTTTGGTTACTAGTACATGTTGTTTCTGGATTGACGCCGTTTCCGCAATTTGTTTTTCCGCTGCAATACGGACTTGATCTTTGTAAATAGTAAAATCATTATCCCGCATATGCCAGCCAGCGAAAAAGATAGCGCATACAAGTACAACAAGTAGTCCAGCTTTGAAGTAGCCACTAATTCCGCCTGTTAAGAAAGAAAGCAAAAAACTCATTGCGCCTCTGGCTCTGCGCCAGTCATTTGTTTACCAGCAACAGAAGCCGCTCCGGAACCAGATACAATACCAAGCGCACCAGCAAGTTCAGTTAAACTGATTTCTTTACCGGTATATATTAAATAAATTGCAGCACCGCCGACAAGAAAAAACCCTAACATCCAAGCCCAACGTGCAATATCATGCGTTTGGTTATCTTTACCAGTTAGAATATGCTTTAGTATGTCGTTCATAATTTATAACCCCAAGTCAAATACCAAGCAATGACCGCAGCCACTGCAAAACAATAGAACTGTACTCGCCTAACTTCTTTAATATCGTGTTGAAAAGCCTCATGCTGTTTGCGCTCCAT
>Ga0007835_1000179_pt1 | contig 8885 bp, 10 predicted proteins | sample CryBogCBE28Sep08_FD_54985 | JGI IMG/M metagenome (GOLD analysis project Ga0007835, IMG submission 54985) | Freshwater microbial communities from Crystal Bog, Wisconsin, USA - CBE28Sep08 | ecosystem: Environmental > Aquatic > Freshwater > Lake | place: Crystal Bog, Wisconsin, USA | collected...
GACAAACCAATTTCCTTATCGCTTGCACGACCAGCAAAATGGACACCCTCTGGCAGCTCGAGATCAGCTACGGCAAGCGTAAACGCATTTCTGTGGAACATTAAGTTCTGTGGTGATGTAACGCCTGTGTTGTTAAATGGTGTTACTACTGCTGAAGAAGATGTAGCGTTAACAACAACGTTTTGGAACTGACCACCTGTAATGATAGCTGGGCTAACAGTTACTGATGCTGAACCACCGGAACCAATGCTAACTGTGCTTGTAACAACGAAGTTACGCGCCTTGTTAGAACCGTATGCTTGGCGGTTTTGTGGGTTGGCTGCAAGGATGTTAGCAAACTGGATAACGTCACCTTGGTTCAATGTAGCAGCAGCACTTGTTGCGCTGATGGTAATTGTTGAAGTTGAAGCCCAACCGCTAGAAATACCAAAAGATGCAGAAGTTGTATCTGTTGATAGTGTTGCAGAAGCGTAAGAACCAAATGTTTGGCTGACAATATTTTGGTCTAATTTCCAATTCACCCCAGCGCTGTCGCGGCCCATAAGGCCTTTGCGGTATTGCTCACCAATGGCTTCTTGCGGAACAAACAAACCTTTTAGTGAGTCAACAATGGTTGCTGATGTAAAAGGCTCTACAACGCAAGCACGGCGGCCGTCTCTTGGTGTGCCTTCAGCATCCATGTAAGCACCGGCTGTTAGGTAAGTGATTAAACCTGTGGGTGGTGTACCAGCTACGCCTACTATATTTGCAGTAGAATTTTTTGCCATTACTAAACCATCACGGTCAATCTTGTTTGCAATAGCAGCTACTGCGGGTTTTAATACGCGGTCGCTAAACATATCAAGTGATAATGCAAGGTCTTGGGTCGTAAATTGAGTATCCACATGGAATTGCGTGGACAATGTGACTGGCACGCTCGTCTCGTTGAAGTCCTCAACATTAAGCGCTGGTCCCGTTGTACCAATGAATCTTCCGGGGCGTCTTACGTTGACTGTGTTTCCAATTTTCCCGCCCACTACGGCGAACTGATCGTCATAGTTACGGTCAACTTCGGACGTAAATGTAAGTTCGTTCTCTAGCACCATGAGTGCTTCATTTGTGATCTTCGATATCGTCAATAAATTATTGGCCATGATTACACCTTATTAAAAGTTTTGATTTTTGCCGTTACCTAATTTTTCCTGCCTTACGCAACTCACGCCATTGTTTTGGCGAACCATTGAAATTTCCATTTGAATCAATGGCTGGTAGTTCAACACTACCTACGTTACGAAGCGGCGTTATAGGCGCGGGCGCGTTCGATTTGGAAACGGCTCTTACGGGTTCTTTAGCTTCAAACCTTGCTTCTAACTTACCAAGTTCGCGTAGCGCACTAGACTGTGATAAACCGTTTAGCCTTTCAGCTACTTCGGGGTTTTCGGCCAAATGATAAAGTATCTTCGGGCCAACATCACTTTCTAAAATTGCATCGCGTACCGCATCGCTAACAGCAATATCGGCACTACTAGCAATCATTTCTTCGTAATCAGGCAATTCGCTTTTAACCGCATCTAACTTTTTCTGCCACGAAGTCATAACTTTCGCGCGTTCTTCGTTAGCCCGGCGTTCGGCTTCTTGTTTGTCACGGTTCTCTAACGCTTTTTCGGTTGAATACTTGGCTAATGCCTTGGCGTATTCAAACGCATCGGTAAAGTCGCTTGGCTGCGGTTCTTTNTCCGTTGGTTCGGCTTTTGGCGTTACCTTCGTTTCTAGTTCCGCNAAACGCTTTTCTAAACTTTCCCTTGCTTCNCGTTCACGCTGGGCTTCTTGCCTNGCTAGTTCGCGTTGTTTAGTTAGTTCAGAAAACCGCTTTTCCAATTTAGGATTAGGCTTCTTTTCCGTAANTTCCGTTTTGGCTTCTTCGCTGCCTTCTGACTCACTCCCACTAGGTTCTTCTACGGGCGCTTGCTCTACAACTTCCGTTGTAGCCGAAGGTTCCGCAACCGGGGCTAAATCTAACTTTTGGGCATAAAATTCCGCCGAATTTTCGCTCGTAAGAACATTACTTGCTTCTTTATCACTCATAGGTTTCCCTAAGTATTTGCCCCGTGTACCTCACGGGTAAGGTTTTAGTCAATATAACTGAAAAGGATTATATTGTCAATTATTGCTGTGGCGCAATACTTTGGTCTGCCGCCCTTATGGCTTCGTACTGTTCTTGGTTGCGCATATTGATTTCACGCTCAAGACGGTTCGTGTCCATGTGGTGCAACAGTAAGTCCATAATTGCATCAATTTCTGTNTTGTTTTGGCTAGTAATTGCTCTGGTGTTNACATCGTGTACCCTCGCTTCCAATGTGGTTTCAGTTGCGTGCGCTTTTGTGGTTTGGCGCATTAATTCACGTTTATTNTCATTGTCTTGCTTAACTTGNTCAATNTCTTGGCGNTGCTTCATGGCCAACTGCAAGGCCTGTAACTGCTGGGTTAGCTGTTGAACCTGTGCCTGTGCGTTCTTAATGGCCATTTGCGCTTGCGGTGGTATGTCGCTGTGCTCATCAATATTGGCCAACGGGTTAAGGGTTGCCAAACGGTCTGCAATAACTTCAGCACCGGGGAAGTCCATGTTCCTAAATACCAAGTCCGCAGCAGCGTTAAACAACTGTTCGTTGCCACTTAACAACGGCATCATGGCTTCAACGGCTTCTTGGCGCTTGCTGTTGTAGCCCGGCCCAGTTTCCATTACCACGTCATATTCGCCAACGGTTACGTCATTTAACACGCGCCCCACGGCATCTTTTTCGTTAATGGTAAGTAAGTCAGGCTTGCCATCATCCCCAATAATACGCATGGTGCGTTGGGTGTCGTATATCTTAGGCAACATATTAAGAATAATCTTGCCCACCCGTGAAATAGACTTTGTCAGGTTGTCGTACAAGTCAAAGTTGGTTAGGTCAACCTGTTGCTGTTGGCCTTGCAGCGCCTTACCGCTTACGTTTCCGGGCACTTGTTGGCTCGGGTCATAAATACCTATGATGGTGGCCATGTCCGCATTGATTTCTGCTGCGGCTGCCATTACCCCGGCTGGTGGTGGTTCAGGCTGTAAACGCTGTGGTGCGGGCGCTGGGTTGCCTTCAATGTCGGTTTGCTTGTAGGTTAGGTAAGCCATTGACTTAATGTTGGCTGCTGCCCAGTCAAGCTCGTGCCCTTCGTCTTGCCCTTCGGCCATAATCCATTTGGCTTTAGGTGCCAATGCTACGCTTTCGGTCAGGCTAGTTACCCAGAAGTTATACATACGCTGCGCATCTTTAGCGTGGCGCACAATGCCAAACTTCTTGCGTTTGTCACCAATAACAATCTGGCGCCCATAGACCGGCACAATTGGTATGTCTGTGGTTACCCAGTCTTTTTCCTCTAGCACTTCAATAGCGGTTAGTTTCTTCCACTTGATAGTCTTTTTAACGCTTGGGCGCTCACCCACAATGGTTAGGCCTGAACGCTTAACGCGGTCAAAAAAGTCTTTGTCATCAGCAAAGCGTGCCCGGCCGTCACTTAGTAAGTAAAGCGTGGCTTTTTCGCGCACGGTGTACCAGTATTCGGCAATGCGTATATCTTCCTTGGTAATCCATTCGCTTTGCGTATCCCCGGTGCCGCGTTGGGTAAAACTGGCCGTATCTTGCGCATCAGGGTACATTTCCCTGAATACTTCCTTAGATACCATCATGGTAATAAGGCAACGCTCGGCATCCGAACCGTCAATAGCCACGCTATTTGGATCCCAGTAAACGGTGAACGGGTTTTCTACTGGGTCAATATATATTTCTTGGTCAAAACTATCTTCGCTTTTGTAGCGGTGGTCAACGCGAATGAAGCCCCACCCAGCACGCACGGCAAAGTCGTAGGCTATGTCGTAGGAATTGTCTGCGTTGCTATTAACTTCAATGTGGCGCACCATGCCCTGAATAACTTTGGCTTCGGCAGCATCTTCTACCGTGTTGGTTGCGTGAACCTTAATGCGTGGGCGCTGTTGGCGTTGTTGGTTGGTTACTTGGCGGCAGTACCCATCTAGCTTATTAATAGTAAGAACGGGGCGCGATTCCAAATTACGGCTGTTTTGTAGGTCTACTGGCCATTGATCGCCACCAGAAGCAAACTTAAGGTCTTCCAGCGCTTCTTGCCGGTTCATGGTGTCGGCATCGTTGCAAAACTTTAGGAATTGCTTTGCTTCGTCAATAATCGGGTTGTAATCGCCGTCTTGGTAATCTGATGCCATTTTGTTCCTTAATAATGGCGAGAATATTCGCCATGTAGAAGATTTCTAGCAGATTTTACGGCTTTTTCAGCATTTTCGATAGTATTAAAATAACCTAAACTATTGCTTTTTGCATTTTACCCCATCCAACTTAAAGGTTGGCCATAACTAGGCACTTGTTGCCTTGGCTTGCGTGGTCTAGTTTCTTGTACGCCCAACGCAATATAGCGGAAGGCATCTGCGCCGTGGGAATATTGGTCGTGAAGCGGGTTTTTACTGAACTGCTTTGTGTCTGGGTCTACGTCATATTTGTAGTGGCGTAGGCATTGTAGGCCGTCATAGCAGTTATCCCGGTCAAAATAACAGTTTCTGAACAATGTACGGGCTGCGTTTATACTGTCCACCACGCTAGTTTTTGGAATAATCTTAGTCTTAAACCCAGCATTTCTGACAATTTCTTCAATGCTACGGCCATTAGAACCAATAGTTTTGTTCTGCGCGTCATGGGGTAGCCAATGCGTGTCGTAGACGTAGCCAAAGGTTTGCAGCAAGGCAAGGTAATGGCTTATGGTTTGTTGGCTGTCTTCAATGTACCTTATTAACCGTATTTCTTGGGCTATGAACTGAACTACCCAAATAGCCGTGCTGTCTGCCCAACCCAAATCCCAAACCGTATAACAAGGCTTGGTAGGGTCGTAGCGCACTTTGGTTATGCGTTCTTCCAGTTCGGCCATTTGCATTTCACGGGCAAACACGGCACCGTCAACGGTTTGGCGGCATAACCCTTCCCATACGGTGTTATAGGCTTCAGGGTCGCGGGATTGCAACGTGCGCCGTTCTAGGTCTAGCGTTTCAGGGAACCAAGGATTGTCGTTCCAGTTAATCTTTTGGACTATGGCGTTTTCTGGTTGGTGCTGAATAAACCGTTGGTAAGTAGCATCGCTTTCCAGTTCCGGGTTAAAAGAAACCCATATTTCGCTGCCTTCTTTACGAATGGTAGGAATAAGCACGTCCCAGCTACGGGCAGATACCGTTTGTGCTTCTTCCACCCAGCATACGTCAATACCTTCAAAACTCTTTACGTTGGCCACGTTGTTCTTCAGGCCTACAAAGTTAAATTCGCTGCCGTTTCTGCCCCGTATAGTGCGGTCGGTTATTTCGTAGAAGTCGGTTAGGCCTAAACTTGCTATTTGGTCGCTAAGTAACTTGTGTACCGAATCCCGTATAGAAGTTTGGAATTCACGGGCGCATAGTATGCGTAATGGGTTTTTAGTGGCTAATATTAACAAAGCACGGGCTATCCCCCAAGACTTTGCGCCCCCGCGCCCACCCCAAAGCACCTTGTACCGGCTTTTTTTAAATAAGCATTGCAGCTTAACGGGGAACTCAACTTCCGCTAGGTTGGCCATCTTTAAATACTATTTGGAAACCTTCAATTGCTGAACCGTCAGGGTTGGCCAATTTTGTAGTATTTGTTTCACCCCAGCCCATTTGCGCTTTTGTCCACCAGATCATGGCGGTCGTGTCACCAGCTTGCGCCTTATTAAATAGTGACTTGGCTATGGATGCCGATGCCGTGGCCTTACCAAGCGCTAATTCAGTCCCGTAGTATTTACGCAATGTTTTGTCACTTATGCCAATAAGCGCCCCAATTTGCTCTTGTGGCAGCCCTAATCCCGATGCCTGTTGCACCTGAATTCTTGTCTTTTCGGTTGGTTCGTGTTCTTGCATCTTTTTATAGTCGGAAGATAACTAAAAGTTATTAAAAAATCCTTTGTTATATCAAATACTTACAGTTTCCCGAATTCTTGCCCGGTTTCGGCATGAACTGCTTGTTTTCCGGTAAATTCTTGCCACCGCTTTATTATGACATCACAGTATTTTGGGTCAAGTTCCATCAGTCTAGCATCACGGTTTTGTTTTTCACAAGCAATTAATGTGCTTCCAGAACCACCAAATAAGTCTAAAACCATATCTCCTGCTTTAGATGAATTTGTAATGGCTCTTTCAGGTAATTCCACAGGTTTTTGAGTTGGATGATAATTATTTTTAGATTCTTTTTTTAATTCCCATACTGTTTTTTCATTTGTTGGTCCGTACCAAGCAGGAGAACAACCATTTTTGTGCAAGTACATACATGGCTCAGAATTTGGAATATATTGAGACATAAATGCCCCAAGTCCAGACTTTACTTTGTACCATTGTATTACTGCTCTAAGTTTTAATGGCAATTTGGATAACGCAGCATAAGTCTCAATTGATTTACCGGAGGCATACCAAACATAAAAAGCAGCACCATCTTTAGTATTTGGTATAGCTGCCATTAAAGCGCCATAAAACAAATCGGTTAGATCATCGCCTTCTAAAGTATCAGCAATAATTCCTTTGCGTTTCTTTTGATTATGTCCACCTTCGTAAGATACGCCATACGGAGGATCAGTAAAAACTAAATCTGCCTTTTGATTTTCTAATAAAGTGTCAACTGCATCTATACTTGTAGAATCCCCACACATTAGCCTATGGTTGCCGAGCACCCAAATGTCCCCCAGCTTTGTTTTAGGCTCCTCAGGTATCTCAGGTACGGCATCCTCATCTGTTAGCCCCTCAACCTGTTCTGGCGCTAGTAAGGCGTCTAATTCGTCTTTATCAAATCCTAATAGTTCCAACGCAAAGCCATCAGCCAATAATTCATCCAACTCAATTGTCAATAAGTCTAAATCCCAGTCCGCATTTAACGCCAGTTTATTGTCCGCAATAACCAAGGCTTTCTTTTGCGTTTCGGTTAAATGGCTTATCTCAATGACCGGAACTTCAGCCATTTTTAACTTTCGGGCAGCCATTAGCCTTCCATGCCCCGCAATAATACCTTTTTCGCCATCCACCAGTATTGGGTTCGTCCACCCAAATTCTTTTATGCTTGCAGCTATTTGGGCTACTTGCGCATCGGAATGTGTGCGTGAATTATTGGCGTAAGGGATTAAGTCTTCGACTTTAAACTGCTGGATTTGCATCGGTCGGCGCTTGTTCTACTTTTTGAACAGGTAACTGCTCATTAGCTGTTTTTGTTAACTTTTGGATTAACAATTGCATATCACGCACTTTATGTTCTAGCGCGGTGATGATTAGGTTTACGTCTTGTACTTCGTGTTTGAAATTAAACATTTTTACTCCTAGTTAAAAAAATTGTTGGTTCTGGCCTCCCAGGACTTGCACCTGAAACTAACTATAAGCCAGAGATTGTGGAATTGCACCACGAGCTAATCGTCTTACGACACCAACAAGAATGAGGACTAGATCATTGTTACCTTGTGCACAGGCTTCTCCCCAATCCTCATATTTGTTAGCCCTGCTTGTGTCTTCTTCCCGGGCCTTTTTTAGTGGCTTTTGGGTTCTTTCCTGATCGCCATTTCATGAATAAATGTTCATCCACACCCATAGCGACTAATAAATGTACGGCTAAATTACTCATTTTCTAATAAGTTCAAAATATACAGACAACAATGCGCCAACATATAAACCCAATCCAGCGCCAACAAAAATACAAAATATTTGCCATTCTTCGCTCATTTTTGTTCCTCTAAAATATATTTATTCCACGAATTATTCAAGTTTTCAACAATACTTGCATGATTTCGCACTTCAAGATTTTTGTCATTAAATGGGTATTCTCCATTCCACCCTTCTCCTGATGATCTAAAACCTTCATAAAACCCTTCTGCAAATGCTTTTTCTAAAATCAATTTTAATTCTTCTTCAGTCATTTCTTTTTAGCGTCTTTCTTGGCTGCTTCACGCTTTTCGCTGTATGCTATGGCCACGGCCTGTTTAACGGGTTTACNGGCTTTTACTTCGGTTTCGATGTTCTTTTTAAATGCTTCTTTTTTGGTTGATTTAATTAACGGCATCTTCTGACTCCTCTATAAAACAAATGTCTTGCCATGATAATACTAATAACTTATCGTCACCATCTTTAAAGTTGTGGTATTTTAGATACTCGTCTTTGTAGTCTTTGGCCAACGTGCCGAAATATACCTTATCGCCTACTTTTAAGCCTTCCTCGGCTGCTTCATCCCCCACGGCCACTACATACCCAACCGTGTCCACTTCGGCCGTTTGAACGTACAACGCGCTTTGTATGCGCGGTATTGGCTTAACAATTAGTTTGTCTTTTATGGGCTTCATATACGGGTTACCTTTCTGGGGCGTCCACCCTTGTTTTTCTGTTTTTCTATGGTTACAACTGGTATTTTTGCAAATTCTTCCTCTAATTCGGCATTTGCAACCAAGTTTTCTATTGTGTCTGGCAAGTCGTAATGGGCTAGGGCGTGTTCACCGCACCATTCGCTACCATGCCTATTCTGGTACACCGGGTACCTACGGCAACTTCCNATGTTTAACGTTGGGTTTTGTATAAAAAACCGGCAACTACTACAATCGCTCTTAGTCATTTCAAGTCCTTATTACTTGGTTTGATTAGAAGCGCCCCTTAGACCGTTATCTTTGGGGCGTTTCGCTTTTTACATATCTTGAACGTGGGGCATACGCTCGTGGCTGTAACAGTCGTGTTCCTTAGAACCTGTGTTGAATTCACCAGTACGGCCGTCATTCTTACCCATGTGGCTCATTTCACGGCTTCCGATGCCGTCCATTTTGCCCAT
>Ga0007835_1000197_pt1 | contig 8481 bp, 8 predicted proteins | sample CryBogCBE28Sep08_FD_54985 | JGI IMG/M metagenome (GOLD analysis project Ga0007835, IMG submission 54985) | Freshwater microbial communities from Crystal Bog, Wisconsin, USA - CBE28Sep08 | ecosystem: Environmental > Aquatic > Freshwater > Lake | place: Crystal Bog, Wisconsin, USA | collected...
GGAGCGGAGATTGCACTAGTTACTTTTGTTGCTCGCGAAAGTATTTTAAAGAACGCGCTCACAAAATATTTATCAGAACGCGATGCGCGCGGTGATCGATTGGATTATGTAATTATCGATTGTCCGCCATCTCTTGGTCTATTAACAATTAACGCACTTACTGCAACAGAGGAAGTACTTGTTCCAATTCAATGTGAGTACTACTCACTTGAAGGAATTTCATTATTGATGGAAACACTTGGCAAAGTTCAAAAAGCGCTGAATCCACTTGCTCGCGTGAGCACAATTCTTTTAACGATGTTTGATTCACGAACACGTTTAGCAAATGATGTTGCAGATGATGTGCGCAGACATTTCCCAAATGAACTTATTGATATTCCAATTCCTCGCGCTGTAAGAGTTTCAGAAGCACCATCATTTAATCAAACTGTCATGACATACGATGCATCTTCTCCGGGCGCCATCGCTTACTTAGGAGCTGCTCGAGAAATTGCTCGCAGAGGAAGCGCTGCATAATGGCAACACGTAAAGGTGGTCTTGGTCGAGGGTTAGATGCACTTATTCCAACAACACCTATCGGCGATATAACAAATAATTCAGGAGTTGTTGTTGGCTCAGCATTCGAAGTTGATATCAATGCGATTGCTCCAAACCCAAAACAACCTAGAATTATTTTTGATGAGGAAGCACTCGCAGAACTTGCGGCATCTATTAAAGAGGTAGGTGTATTACAACCTCCTGTTGTTCGAGANTTAGGTTCAGGCCGTTATGAATTAATTATGGGTGAGCGCCGCCTTCGCGCAACAAAGCTCGCTGGCCTTAAAACAATTCCTGTCATTATTCGACAGAGTAAAGATAATGAAATGCTCCGCGAAGCTTTGCTAGAAAACATTCACCGCAGTCAACTCAATCCACTTGAAGAGGGCGCCGCGTATCAAAACTTGCTCAACGACTTTGGTTATACCCATGACGAACTTGCTATCAAGATTGGTAAGTCTCGTCCTGCGATTACAAACACTCTTCGCCTGCTTAATTTGCCAGCATCGGTACAGCGCAAAGTTGCAGCAGGAATTTTGTCTGCCGGCCATGCTCGCGCGCTTCTTGCTCTGACCGATGGCGCCGAGATCGAAAAGCTTGCTAATCGCATTGTTGCCGAGGGGCTGAGCGTTCGCGCAGTTGAAGAGATCGTTGCTATGACATCTGGAAAAGAAAAAAGCGCTCCAACAAAGAGTGCAAAGTCAGTAAGCCCACGACTTAAAGAGATTGAAAATCGGCTTGCAGACAAACTAGATACTCGCGTGAGCGTTGAACTTGGACTCTCTAAAGGAAAAATTACGATCGAATTTGCTGATTTAGAAGACTTAGAGCGAATTCACAAAATTATTTAATTACTGAAGTTCTTTAATTTCCATCTCGGTCTTGATAACCCCACCAAGTGCCTTGATACCTTCTCTGATTCTCTCTGGAGTTGGGTAGCAATAAGCCAAGCGCATTGACCAGGATCCAAAGCCATCAGCATAAAAAGCAGTACCTGGAACGTATGCAACTTTTGCGACAATCGCTTTTGGCATCAGAGCAGTTGTATCAATCTCTGGAGGCAAAGTAACCCAGACATAAAAACCGCCGCCTGGCTTTGTCCATGTAGCGCTCTTTGGAAAGTGCTCATCCAAGCTTTCAAGCATTGCATCTCTGCGCACCTTATATAACTTACAAAACGAAGCAATCTGATCGCGCCATGGTTGATCCGCTAAATATCCGCTGATAGCCAATTGAGAGAAATTAGATGGACAGAGGATTGAGCTTTCAGAAGCAATAACAAGTTTTTCTTTTAGCGATGGTGGAACTAGAGCCCAACCAACGCGAAATCCTGGAGCAATAGTTTTTGAAAATGATCCAAGGTAAATCACATTTTCTGAATCTGAAGCGCGCATCGCATTTGGTGATGGCTTATCAAAGCCAAGGAGACCATATGGATTATCTTCAACNACAAAGATTTTCTCTTTTTGGCATATTTCAAGAATTTCCATACGACGCTCTGCAGGCAGCAATACACCTGCTGGGTTTTGGTAATTAGGAATCAGGTAAAGGAATTTAATTTTCTGGCCACGAGCGCGTACTTCGGCAATTGCATTACGTAGCGCTTCAGGAATAAGACCATTGTCATCCATCGCAACGTGAACGACACTTGCTTCATATTGTTTGAATGTTCCAAGCGCCCCCACATAGGAAGGAGCTTCAACTAATACAACGTCACCTGGATCAATGAAAATTCTTGAGATCAGATCAAGTGCTTGTTGTGAACCCGTCGTAACAATCACATCATCTGGATGAGCCTTAATTCCTTCAAGTGCCATCATTTCGCAGATTTGTTCGCGAAGCTTTGGATGTCCTTGTCCGCTTCCATATTGCAAAGCTTCAGCGCCATTGTTAGCAATAAGTTTTTCTACGACCCCTGCCATCATGTCCATAGGAAGAGCTGAAAGATTGGGCATTCCGCCAGCGAGTGACACAATTTCAGGGCGGGATGCAACGGCAAAGAGTGATCGAATTTCACTTGCCTTCATCAACTCCGCGCGATGAGCAAAGCGCTCTGGAAGGTTGAGGTCTACTCCTGTGCGAAGGCGCGTGACGTTACCTTCAGAAGGAGTGCGTGAAACCGGGGAAGTCATGACCTAATTCTGCCATAGGTATTGCAAAGCAAGTGGCGCTATTTACGCAAGCCAGCCCTGCGCAGATCTGAGACTTTGAGAGTTCCAGTCTTTGCATCATTTTCAGCGCTCAAATAAAGCCTCTGAATTGCGATCAACATTGCCTCAACGAGAGTTTCACGAAATCCAGCATCAGCAATCTTTTTACTATCTCCTGGATTGCTGTGATAACCAAGATCGATGCGAACAGTTGGTGATTTTGTTAGACGCAAGATGTCCCATGTTTTTGCGTGAGTGCGGCAATTGAGTAAGTCNGTACGAGCACATATTTCTCTTTGGACAAGATTGGCAAAGCGCTCGCCGACGATGGAGTGAATCCCATGTGATTCACTGCCATAGTAATAAGTCGCAACACCATGAGCTGTTTCATTCGGGTATTCATCTTGACGCAGGGAAATTACAAGATCGGGAGTTGAGCTATTGGCACTTTCAATTCGCTCTTGCTCACTTGGATTTGTCTGGGCATTACGGGTCATAAAGACATTGATGCCAAGTGCAATTAATCGCCCCTCTAAACGTTGTGCAAGATCAAAGATTTCAGGAAGTCCAGCGGGATCTAAAACAATGACTTTTCCTGCAAGAGCCGGGCCTTTACCAGTACGGTTTACTTCATCACGCAATTGAATAGGAGCGCCGCCTGAAACTATTTTCATTAAGCGCATCATCGACATAACTGTTGCTGGACCACATTGCCCGTCGACTTTCACACCTACAGATTTTTGAAATTCTTTCAGTGCAGACTCGGTCTGGGGACCAAAAATTCCATCAACCCGGCCGCAGTTAAATCCCATTTCACTGAGCTGTGATTGAAGTTGAGCCACATCGTCTCCGCGCATTGCTGGGGTGATCAGAGAAATTGTGCGATCTCCTAATTTCCACCGAGCTTCTTCAAGTGAACGAAGTGTGATCGCGTCAACAACTCCGCTAATAGTTAATCCTCTAGCTTGTTGAAATGCTTTAACTGCTTGAGCAACAGCATCGTCAAAACTATTTTTGGCGNCAGGCAAATAACCTAACCTGAATAAATAATCAGAGAGCTGTAAAACAAGATCGCCCGACTCACCTTGAGTGATATCGGGCGTCATGATAAAACGTTATGTGCAGTTTAGATAAAAGCTTCGAGATCTTTAAGGAGCGCTGGCTTTGGCTTTGCCCCAACAATGCTCTTCACAACTTGACCACCAACAAAGACATTCATAGTTGGAATCGATGTAATTCCATACTTCATAGCAATAGAAGCTTCTTCATCTGTGTTGAGCTTAACAATCTTGATCTTTGCGCCATGCTCGGTTGCGATCTCTTCCAAGATTGGGCCAACTGCGCGGCATGGGCCACACCACTCTGCCCAAAAATCAACGAGTACAGGTGTCGTACTTTTTAAAACTACTTCATCAAAAGTAGCTGCTGTTACTGGTTGGGTTGCTCCCATTTTCTTCTCCTATTTTTAGTTTAAAGTCCTGGTAATTCTAGTGATGCGATAGAAACTTTTCAGCATCTAGGGCTGCTTGGCATCCTGTGCCTGCAGCTGTGATTGCTTGCCGGTAAGTGTGATCAACCAGATCGCCACAGGCGAAGACTCCTTGAAGGTTAGTTCGGGTTGAAGGAAATTCCACCTTTACATACCCCTCACCATCTAAATCAACTTGCCCTGCAAGTAGTTCACTTCTTGGAAGGTGACCAATTGCAACAAAGAGCGCAGTAAGTGCGCGTTCTGACTCTTTGCCATCTAATGTATTTCGTAATTTAAGCCCAGTCATATTGTCCGCGCCTAAAACATCTATAACTTCTGTATTCCACATAACTTCAATTTTTGGATTACTTAAAACTCTTTCAATCATAATCTTCGATGCACGGAATGAATCGCGGCGGTGAATAATGACAACTTTCTTAGCAAACTTAGTTAAGAAACTTGCTTCCTCCATTGCGGAGTCTCCTCCACCAACAACTGCTATCTCGTGATCACGAAAGAAGAAACCATCACAGGTAGCGCACCATGAAACTCCGCGGCCTGAAAGTCTTTTTTCGTTCTCTAAACCAATTTCTTTATATGCAGAACCTGTTGCCAAAATAACGGCGCGAGCCTGAAGTACATTTCCTGAACCATCTGTCAGGGTCTTAATATCTCCATCAAGTTTCATTTCTACGATGTCATCACGAACAAGCTTGGTTCCAAATTTCTCACACTGTGCTTTAAGTGAATCCATAAGATCTGGGCCCATAACACCTGCAGGAAAACCAGGAAAGTTTTCTACTTCAGTTGTGTTCATGAGGGCGCCACCGGCAGTAACTGAACCTTCATAAAGAACTGGTTCAAGCTGCGCTCTTGCTGCGTAGATTCCAGCGGTGTAGCCAGCTGGTCCTGAACCTACAATTACTAGGTCGTGAATCTTTTCGCTCATCTGCGCACCTTATCTTTTAACTTATCTATTTCGCTTGAAGAACAACCCAAAGGCGGCGCCGACTTCATCGATCTTAAAGAGCTTGGCGACACCAAGGTATCCCAAGCCACTTACTCCAAGAACAATTACTAGGTGAAGAACATTCCCCCCAGGCAAGTGATCTCTCACAAGGAAGAGTGGTACCGCTATTACCCCAAAGATTCCTGCGAGTTTTGCATAAAGCCCAGCAATTTCACCAAGGTGAATGAAAATGCCATAACGATGCAAGAGACGAACAGTTGTCCAAGCTCCAAAGTAGTAACTCAAGGTAAGAGCAATAGCTAAACCAACTGTGACCCACTTAGCAGGAAGTGCGAGAGCCGCAATGACCGATGCAACGCTTGCAATAATGTTCATGATCAGGTTGCTCAAGACTTGTAATTTAATATTTTCAAAAGCGTTAAGGCCTCGAAGAGCTATCAGGTTAATGCTCAGCGGAAGCAGACCTAGAGAAAAGCCGGCCAATACATACCCCAGGTATTGGCTGTCGGCATGTGAGATTCCAAAAAAGAGTGCGTGACAAATCATCGGACCAAAGAGTAGGAACGCAATGGCGCTTGGAACAGTGGCTATTCCGACTAATCGAATAGCACGGACAAGCTGGTCGTGAACACTTTCAATATTCTTGTCCAATACATGCGCCGACATCGTTGGCAGAAGAGCAGTAACGATAGAAATTGTTATTACAGAATGTGGAAGCATCAAGATAAGAAAAGCATTTCCATATGGTGTGTAGCCCACACCTGTTGCTATCCCAGCCTTCGCCGCTCTTACAGCAGCACTGGTTGAAAGGTTTACCGTAACTAAATAACTCAATTGTGAGATCGCAGCAAATGCAAGCGTCCATGTTGCAAGGTGAAGTGATTTGCGAATTTCTGGATCTTTCCAATCAAAGCGTGCGCGGATCTTGATCTGCGTCTTTTTAATAACTGGAATCAGAAATACCACCTGGGCAACAAAACCTAAGGTTGTTCCGACACCTAAAATAGTTGCTTGACCATCTGAAATAGTCGACGCGTTCCAACCTTTTGAGATATGAAGAAAATAGGCAAAGACAAAGATCACGATAATGTTGTTAGCAACGGGCGCCCACATCATTGGTCCAAATTTTCCTTTTGCGTTAGCTACTTGACCAAGAAGAGCAAAAAGACCCATGAAGAAGATTTGTGGCAAGCAGTAGCGCATAAACAAAACGGTGAGGTGAAATTCAGGTCTCCCAACGTAACTTCCGGCAAATAACCGAACAAGAAGGGGCGCTGCGATTACTGACACCACTGTAAGGGTTCCAAGAACTACGCAGGTTGCAGTAAGTAACCTAGAAATAAATGCTGAGCCGCCGTCAGGCTGGCGAATTGCCCGCACCATTTGAGGAACAAATACTGCTGTGAGCGCACCGCCAATAACTAAGTTATACAAAATATTTGGCATCGTATTTGCGACGTTATAAGTATCGCCAAGTAGCGCCGTTCCTAAAACTGCTACGAGTAATAGTCCTCGAACCAAGCCAGTTACTCGTGATACGACTGTGCCAATAGCCATCGTCGCAGATGAGCGCACTAGTGCATCATCTGTACTCATTTGTTTCGCTTTCTGATGCGTCTAATACTTTGAACACTTGCAGCTAGGAATAACAATATTGCAGCCCCAGTCGTTAACCAGGTAGCAATTGGGCTGATCACTTGAATGTTCAACGGATAAACCGCGGCATCCCCTAGTTGGGTTCCGCTCTTCGTTGCGAGGGTAATCGTCAGTCCTGAACGACCAGAAGTGAAAACTTCTACTGAGACAAAGACTTGGGTTTTTGATTTTGGGGGAAGGTTCACAACTTGGTCGCCGTGGGCCATTATTCGCGCATTTCGTGCAGAGACATTCATGTTCACAGTTATTGCTTGAGGAAAATCATTGACTAACGTAATTGGCAACTTTTGTTTCTCTGATGTGATCGTAAATTTACCCGGTATTACACGAACCAGATGTGTCAGTGCATAAGCATTCGCAGTGAGATCACGTATGAGGTAATCGCGTCTTGATTTTGATAAAAGTGGATTCAACGTTTTGATTAAAGCTAAACGATATGTATCAATTTTTGAGGCTGTGATATACGCAGCTGTTTCATCAAATGCTGCAGCATCTGCTTTTATTGCAGCAGCNTCACTGTTTTGAAGGCGAAAAGTTGAGGAAGAATCAAACCCTATTGGAGGGCTAACTGGGCGCTCTAGCAAAGATTCAAGTTTTGTTTGTGAAATAGTTAGCAAGTAACTTTCATTGTGAGAACTTAGTTGTCTTACCAAATAGGCAGAAGGGTTTCCATAAACTAGGGCTGTTACTGGTCCAAAGCCCACGTCACGTTTCAGTTGAGCGAGCCATGCTTGTGCAAATAGTTGCCCGACGCCTGGCTTATTATCTATCAGTTTGTAACCATTGGACATATCAGTAACTTCGTCTACAAGAGCAGGGTCGATAAGCCAATGTATATTTCCATTTGGTGGGTTAAAAACAATTTGTCCTAGCCTTCCAGTGACTCCAAGTTGGGCTGCCAAATTATCATCTACGAATTGCCCATTAATTTCTCTATGGGTCGGTTCGGTAAGTACAACTGTTGTTTGTGCTTGAGCCACAGGAAGGGCAGTAAATGTAAAGATGAATGCAATTGCGGCTACGACTAAACGCTTCATACTTTCAGCTCACCAGATTTAGCAATAAGTTTCTTCTCATCTGGGTAGGCAAGTAAGTTAACAATTTCTTCTAGCGGGAACCAACCAACATCATCTACTTCAGTAATTTGTGGGGCAAGGGTTCCACCCACCTTGCGGAATAAATAATGGTGGACTGTTTTATGAATTCTTTTTCCACTAGCCATAAACCAAAAATCAATTACGCCTAGCTCTCTAGCGATTTCACTTTCAATTCCAGTCTCTTCATGCACTTCACGGATGGCAGCCATCTCTGGTGTTTCACCAGCTTCAATGTGTCCCTTTGGAAGTGACCAGAGCAAACGCTCCCGTGTTGCATCCTTTAAATCTCTACGTCCAATGAGTAAGCCCTTGGTTCCAGTTTCATCGATGACCAAACCACCAGCGCTGACTTCATCTACACGTTTGGCATACGTGCTATGCCTTTTAGGTTTTCTAGGCTCTGACTTTTTGGCAGGCGGATTTGATGTTGTAGCGCTTGTTGCTGCTACAGAATTAGTAGAAGTTGGTGTTTGTGGGCCCGCTGGACGCCGTCTCCGACGATTCTTCCGCTTCGCTTCGCCACCCGCACCAGGTGCCGGGGTCATAAGAGAAGGGTACTGCTCTAGCCTTGCCTACTGGGAAGGGGGATAGATGAATAAT